>Ga0315274_10000887_pt1 | contig 46452 bp, 39 predicted proteins | sample YL17G02_20_MG_FD_203700 | JGI IMG/M metagenome (GOLD analysis project Ga0315274, IMG submission 203700) | Sediment microbial communities from Yellowstone Lake, YNP, Wyoming, USA - YL17G02_20 | ecosystem: Environmental > Aquatic > Freshwater > Lake > Sediment | place: USA: Wyoming | collected... | reverse complement strand
CCTGCCGAAGTTCCCGCCTCGATGGCCCCTTAAGTATAGTATATTGCATGGGCTGCTAAGCCTTCTGGTAAAGGTCGCTGCGGCATGTGTGCGCACCTATGACATGCTACTCCCCGTCGGTGCGACGCACTCCGCTTTGCATCCCTTCCATGTGTTCCTCGAACGTCCCCGGCGCGACGGCGTCTGAAAGCGTCTTGCTCCTTACCCGCTCGTTATCCGAGAGGTTCTGCAGGGCAGCCGGTTCCTTGGCCACGTGAGGAGTGAGGAAGATCAACAGCTCTGTTTTGCTCTTTTCCTGCTCAGTCCGTCGGAACAGGTACCCAAGCACGGGTACGTCTCCCAGCAGGGGGACCTTGGTCACCGTCTCCGTCTTCTGGTCCTGGACCAGGCCGCCGATAACGATCGTCTGGCCGTCCAGGATGGCCACCCGGCTCTGCGCAGACCGTTTGTTGTAGATGGGAGCGTTAAACGTTTCGGATATTGGAACCGTGCTGTCGCTGACGGTCGAGATCTCAGGGTTGATGTCCATTATCACCAGGCCGTCCGGGTTGATATGGGGCGTTACGTTCATGATGATCCCGATATCCTCGTACGTGATGGTGTTAATGGTCTGTCCCGTCTCGGTCGTGCGGGACTGGGTGGGGATGGGTACCCTCTGGCCCACGGTTATGCTTGCCGCCTGGTTGTCGCTGGTCAGGATGTAGGGTCTTGACAGGACGTCCAGCTTCCCCACTTCCTCCAGAGCCCGCAAGGCCGCCGTCACGTCCGCTTCGAGGACACTTATGACCAGCCCGCCCGTCTCATCGGCAATTCCAAAGTCCGTGGAGAGCTCGGTACCATGCCCGCTGGGGCGGAGGTTCATGGCAGAGAACTCCACCCCCAGGTCGATGCTCTTCCCACGGGTCACCTCGGCAACGAGCACCTTTATGAGAACCTGCGGAACGGGCCTGTCCATCTCGGCCAGAAGTTCTTTTACTCTCTCGGAGTTCTTGGGGGGAGTCATGACCAGCAAGGAGTTTGTGTCTTCATCCGCCACCAGATAGACCTGGCCGTACAGGTCATCCGCAGACTGCGCCGTAGTCTGCGAGGTTTGCCCGCCGCGCTGGCTCTGCCGGGTCTGCTGCGTTTGGCGCCCAGCCGTCCCGGCGACGGTTTCCGCACTCCCCCCGAAGAGATCGTTGAGGACCTTTGCCAGGTTGGCCGCCTTCGCATTCTTCAGTGGATAATCGAACACCGCCTGCTCCTGTGCAGGATTGGCGTCCAGTTCGTTGACCATGGCTTCGATCACCTTCATCGTGTCGGGCGGTGCGCTGATGACCAGGGTGTTGGTGCGCTCGTCGGCCGCAGCGGTCACCTTCTGCGAGGGTCCCGCCGTCTGCTCAGTTACTGCTGCTCCGCCCGGCTGCTCACCCGGACCCCTGAAGAACCTGCTTCTGAAGGCCGCCTGCGCCGTCTGCTGACTGGTGGCCGGTTCCTCTTTGAAGATTTCGTTGACGAGCGCCGCCACATTCGTCGCGTAAGCGTACTTGAGCTGGAAAACCTTCACCTCGGCCACCGTGGCCAAGTGGGTATCGAGGGCCCGGACGATCTCGACAATCCGCCTGATGTTCGCCGCAGTATCGGTGATAATTAGGGTATTGCTGCTGGCGTTGGCGGTCACGACCGCATAGGAAGGAATGAGAGGGGCGAGGTCGTCCTTCAACTTGGCGGCGTCAACGAATCGCAAAGGGACGATCTGGGTGAGCACCTCGTCCGTAGGTTCTATCATCTCGGGGTCATTGCCGGAGCGCACCGGCACGTTGGCCTTCTTGGCATCATCAAGGCTGATGATCTTGAGCGTGCGCCCCATCTGGATCGCCGCGTAGCCCCGCTCTTTCAGCACCGTGTTAAGAAGGGAGATCGCTTCGCTTACGCTCAGGGGTTGCCGGCCTATGATCGAAATGCGACCCTGCACATCGACCTCTCCCACGACCACCAAACCCGTCGCTTCGGAAAGGTAAGTCAGCACTGCGTCAAGCGGGGCATCCCTGAAATTCAGCATGATCCCTTGCCCGGCGGTCGGCGGCGGAAGCTCCTCAGCCTCCTCGGCCCTTGCGGGGCAACTCGGCCACAACGCGAACGACAGCGCCCATCCCAGTACCAGTAGAGCAGTGACAATACTCTTCCGTTCGCCAGTCATTAAGAACATTCTGTTCATGATCTCTCGGCTCCGATTCGATTCATCTGCCAGCTTCTTCCTGACGTCTCTGTCTAAGCCTTTCCATAACGGCCGTATCCTCCTGGCTGGCCGGCTTGCCTCCTGCCGTTCCCGAGAGTGGAACCTGAGAACTGCCGACGACTTCAGACAGTTCGCCCATTCCCAGTGGGGATGCCGCTTGCGCCTCCAGGTTCTGACCGATCATGACCGTCTTTGCGACCCCGTTCGACTCGTATTCGACGTTATCCAGTGTGATTGCAGTCAGGCGTCCCGTGGCAACCGCCTCGCCGACTCGCAATACGCTGGTTGTGCCTGTACGGATGTCTTCCAGGAAGGCCAGGAACTCCTGTCCTTGCTGCACGGTGCCGCGAACCATCATGTAGTGCTCGGGCGGCGGCGCCGGCGGAGCTTCTCGAGCCGCGTCTTCTGCACGGCGACTGCTGCTGCCGCGGTTGCGCAGGAATATGTTTTTGGTCACCACGACCGTGTAGTCCTCCCAGGATGCCGGTTCCGGGCCGGCACCCGCAGCACACTCCAGCAAAGCACTCAGCAGGATGAGCGCCAGAACAATCGCTTTCTGGAACGGCCGCATCATGGGTTTTCTCCCGCCGATGGCTCCGTCATCGGCTCGGATGCCGGGGCCTCGGCTTCGACTGGGACATAAAGGGCAGAGAGCCGCATCTGGAAGGAGAGATCGTCTGTTCCTTCCTTGCGCGAGTCGAGCTGCATTTCCTCGACCTTAAGGGGAAGCTCGGCCGTCTCGACCAACCAGAGGAAGCGTGCCACACTTTGCATAGGTCCCCCCCCCACCGCGTGAATCGTGACCTGGCTGAGCGGCCCTTGCTGGGGCAGACGTTCAGGCTTCAGCGAGGAGAGCGTCAATCCGCTCTCGTCAGACCAGTCGCGTAATGCGCGCAAGAGGATGCTTTCCGCCTGACCGACTTGTCCCCTGATGCCGTTCGAGAGCATCGCCTGCCATGTCTGGTTCATTCGCCTGGCCCGGGCAAAAAGGAGCGAAGCGTTCTCCATTTTGCGAACCGCGGTCTGTTCCGCGGCATTCGCGTCGGCACGTTGCTCAAGCAGAGGGGTTACCATGTAGCTGTCGAGGAGGAACGCCAGGACTACCGTGATGGTCGCGACCATGATGAAGCGCTCGCGCTTTGACAAAGCCATCTCTTACTGAAGCTCCGTGAATCCAAAGCTTATGGTGAACGAAACCTCTCGAGAGCCTGCGGCTGCCTCTCGCATGAAAAGCAGCTTGACGTCCGAGAAACCGCCGGCGGAGTTCATCCTGTCCACCACATCCAGCACGGCGCTCTTCTCGACGGACTTTCCAGACAGGACGCCCTGGCCCCCTGCACGCAGAGCGATGCTCGTCGTCCATATGGTGCCTTCTTCTGGAAACGCCTGCGTGAGTCGGCGCAGACATTCAAGGACCCGCGGCGTCGTGTCATACCAGGAACGCGCAAGCGAGGTTCTCTCAATGACACTCTTCGCCTTCTCGATTTCCGGTCCCATAGCCTCCAGTCGTCCCATCGTCTCCGTCAGCTCCTGCTGCCCGGCTTTCCAGTCCAGAAACAGCGACAGCAAGGCCGCCAGGACTGTGATTGCAGCCACTGCCGGCCAAAGGAGGCGCCTTGGGATGCCTCTCTTGCTGCGGACTGCGAGAGGCGAGCCCTGGAAGTCAACCGGCAGCAGGTTCGGGCGGAGGCCTGCGAGGCCCAGTGCTGCCGCGGCAGCGAAGCGGAGTGCATCCGCTTCCTCGGCGAACGGCTGGCTCGCAAAGCCGAGCATGGACAGGGCGCCTGTGGTAGCCCCGTTCGGGAACAGGTCTTTGCCGAGCGCCGAGAGCACTATCGGGGCAAGGCCAGCAGCGTTCCATACAACAAACTGACCTGTTTGAGGTGCGCGCATAGGCATGTCCGCTGACGCTACCGCACGACGCAGTTCGCCAGCAAACGTGTCCACTTGTCCGCGCGTGGCGCTTATGCCGAAGTCGGTGCCGCCCCAGAACATGTGCCTGACAAGGCGGAACCGGCCTTCCGTCCGAATGACCATCTCGCCGTAGCATTCCCTGAGGTAGAGCAGATAAGGTGCATCCGTGGGTTGTGCGGCGGCTGCGAATGCCAGCGTCATCACGGACGAGGTGACTGCCTGAACCTTGAGTCCGGCCGCTCGAGCGATCTGGTTGATCTGCGCGAGCCTCTCACGCATCACGGCCACGAGGAGAACGGTGGAGGTTTTGCCCGGATTCGCCGGACCCGCGTAGTCCATGGCGAGATCCTCAGGGGCGAAGGAGAAATCGCGCTCGGCCTGCGTCCGCAGGATGCCCGCTGCTGTTGACGCGTCAGCAGGCGGCACTGTCTCTTCCCTTGAAAGCATCCACCTTGCCGGTATGCCGAAAACGGTTCGTCGTGCGGTGAACCCGTGCTCGCTCAACGACTGCCTCAAGTGCCGGCCGAGCGCCAACGGCTCCGTGTAGCCGGTTCCCTCCGGGAAATGGCATTCGGCGGCACGGATAAGCCTTCGGCGCCCGTTTGACGCGCGCACCTCAGCCATCAACGCCGAGCCGTCTTCCAGCGCAATTCCCAGCACTTTCCTGGCTCTCAGCATTCTGAACCTCACGTATCATCAGGCACAGCAGGTCACCCTTTCCCCGTCGCCCTCCCGCCGAGAGAGGGAGTCAGGTTGTGGAGCGCAATTCCGACAGCGTCTCCGCGTCAAGAGGCCACCCCAGGCTGGTGAGATCACTCCAGCACGCGATTCCGGGCGGCGCGGAAAGCGTGTCCAGCACAAGCCACGTCCTCTTGAACGCACGTCCGTCGCCGCCTACGCTGACGATGTCAGCGGAAAACTGATAGGATCTCGTGGTGATGTAGCTACCCACTTCAGCGGCCTTCTCGGGCGGCAAGGCCTCAGCTACCCATGCCAATGTGCTCAAGTCAGTGCCGGTGGCGCTGCGTTTTGCCAGCAAGGCAGCCACGTCGCTCTCGTCCAGTCCAGGAAGGCACAGGAGGACTTCCCGGGGCGCCGTATTCACGTTGACCAGGTCCACGATGGTCTGCTCACCCCGCGTGGTGAGCCTGTCAGCAATCTGACTGAACTCCGAGGCTGTCAAGCCGACGCGGACGTAGAAATCGAGAATGTTGCGAAACGGCCGGCCGGCTCTCACCCTGTCCATGACCTGGAAGAAACGGTCGCCCACTGCCTCTCTCAGAAGGGCCGACAGCTCCTGGCTGCGGGGCTGGTTCACGTTTATGCGCGGCTCTCCGGACAGGCTCACGTTCGGTTCCCTGCTGTCGACCGTCACGAAGTCAAGCAGGCCACGATCCAGGTGGCCGTCTGCATTGTCAGGGGGGTCGCTTTCGTCCCCATCGTTTTCGTTCGGATCCAGGATGCCGTTGCGGTTGGCATCCTCGCCGTAGAGAATCTGCGAGGAAGCGCCCTTGACCATGAGAACCTCCTCGATGCTCTCGAACGGAGCGTTCTTGCAGGAATACGGTTCTGGAAGCAGAAGATAGTATTCGCTCTCAGCTCCACCGGGGGATACCTCACTGTCCTGGTCCCGCCAGTCCACGATCGCCGCCGCCAGTTCGTCGGTCATGCCGGGGATCTTCAGCAGCATTTCTGTTGAGGCCGAATTCAGGTTGATCCTGGAGGCCTCGTCCCTTATGCCGAAAGCGTAATCCCGGTCGTCTCCCAGATCCGGACGCAGGATCCAGAAGAATCCATCACCCACCTGCACCCTCTTGCAGGGCTCAGCAAGCGCCGACGCCGGGTCGCCCTTGCTGGGCTCGACGCGGGAGAGCACAAACTGAGCTGCCCCCTCTGCCACCGCCCGAGCCTGCACCGACGAGACATAGTTGGCCGATGAAAGGGCGTCAACACGGGCAGAGCGCCCCAAGACCAGGACAAGCCCCACGAGGACCAGGATGACCCACATGCTCACAATGAGGACGGTCCCCCGATTCCCGGGCCTGGCCGATGCCACAGCCCTGCGCACGTGCAGCCTGCGTAAGTCTCGCAGCCTTCCCGCCGCGCTCGCGACAGATTGTGCAGGGGTGATGTCCATGTCGTTTCTCATTCCGGCGTCGGCCGGATGATAGTCCCCCCTTGTTCCGATCCCATGCTGCCGCAGGGAACCATGAAGACCCGCGCAAGGCGATACGTGCTCTGCTCCTGCGGGTATGCTTCATCTCTGAGTTCGATGGCAGCTTCCACTGCGAGGGGTAAGAGATTCCCCTGCGTAGTGGAGTTCCATTCGTCGACCCAGTTCGTGCCGTCGAAGTATCGCAGATTGAACCTCGCCACGTTGCGGCAAAGGACCTCCTCGACTGGCGCGGGCGTCTCGGGCGCTAGAAGTTGAGTGGTGGTGCGTCGAACCAGCGCCGGCTCCGTTTTGTCCGAGGCGGCGGATAAGGCCAATTCGACCTTTCGTACGCCACACGCCAACCCCGACGCCGGCGCCGCGCGGTCGGCCGCGTGCAACAGCAGGGTGTCGGCATCCCGCCCGTTCTCATCAACGATGTCCTGTCCGACGAACTCGCCGGCCAGGATGCCCGCGGGAGGCAGGGCCGCCTGGAGGTCTCCGCGCAGTAACTCCAACGCGAGGTGCGCGCGCCGCACCGGCTCGATAGCCGACCGGATGCTGTCCCGTGCTTTGAAACCGATATTCAGGCTCGCATAGAGCGAAGCGGCGATGATACTCATCAAAGTGAGGGCAATCAGCATCTCAAGCAGTGTGAAAGCCCTTCGGGTCGTCAAGTGACTAAGAGCCTCTAACAGAATGCCCCGTGGCCGCGACGGGGTGGATTTCGCTGCAGGCCAAGGAGCGTGGGCGACGGCGCATAAGGAGTCCGATGCGCCTAGCCTGAGCGACACAGGCATGCAGCCAAAGACGCCCCGTCCCTTCGGGTTGCGCCTCGGGCCGGCGTCTGCGGCGTCAGGGCGTCTCACCGTGCCTGACCCTGGCACGGCGTCGTCGCCCTTCCTTGCATTCATCCGGCCGGAGGCGCAACGCGGCTCACGCGGCATTTTGTTAGAGGCTCTAAGGGCCTTCATCTCACTCTTCTCCCGCGTAAACGAGCGTGCCCAGCGCCACGGAGCGCTCCTTGCCGCTGCGGGTCCAGCCCACGCGCACGGTCAACAGCCGCAAGATCGTCCCGTCCCAGTCCGACACTTCCGAACTCCACCCATACTGAGGCCACTCCTCGCCGAAATCGCCGGAGAGGTTTCCATTACGCCAGGCCTCGGCAGCAACTATCTCGCCCAGTTTCGTCTCCGCGAGCGAAGCGGCCTCGATTTGATCCCTTGCATTGCCAACCGTCCTCGTAGCCAGGGAAACCCCCTCCATCGCCACCGGCAGTACAATCGCCAGCAATACCAGCGTGGCCATGACCTCCACGAGGGTGAACGCCTGCCGACGGCAGGGATGCCTCTGTCGCTTTGCCTGGCAGTGGATCATTGGCCTGTAACCTCGGGCCCGGTCAAGACTTCAAAGAACTCGGTGGCAGACTGACAGGCTATGTCTACGCTCTCCCCCTGGGGGCCGTTGAGGCGGATGGAAACGGGGTCGGTCGTGCCGTCGGGATGAAACTGAACGTAGCCCACGGTGTTCGACAACGTAGGACTTTGCCAAACCGCCGTTGTGCCGTCCGGCAAGCTGAACATCCGGCCGAACTCGCTGGCAATCCTCTCGAACGCCCCCCCCTGCTGCACGGTAAGCCAGTAGGTCCCCTCTTCGGTATCCAGGTTCAGCCGATAAACCCGTCCCTCGCTGACGGCCAGGGATCTTGCCAGTTGCGTGAGCGCCACAATCTGGCTTGCGGCATCGGACGTGCGCCGCGAAGAGAAGAACCCTCTCAGAGAAGGCGCGGCCATGGCCAGCACTGTGCACATAATCAGCATCACCAGAACCAGCTCCAGTAGCGTGAACCCGCTTCGGCCGCGACTGCGCTCAGCGTTCCGACCAGTTGTCAATATCGTCACCCCCTCCCTCTTTGCCATCGGGTCCGAAGCTGTAGAGATCATAGGTGCTCGTGTTATGCTGACCCGGACGGCGGTAGACGTACTGATTGCCCCACGGGTCTTTCGGTATCCCGCGCGTCATATAGGGCCCATTCCATTCCTGGACATCGTTGGGCTGAGTCAGCAGGGGGTTCAGCCCCTCGTCGCTGGTTGGGAAGCGCCGCGCGTCGAGCTCAAAGATGTCAATTAACCCCCCCAGATTGGAGATGTCCGCCCTCGCAGCGGTGATGCGCGCCTGCTCCGCACGCTTGGTGAACTTGGGCACCACGATGGCGGCCAACGCAGTAAGGATGACGAGCACCAAAAGCAGTTCGATCAGCGTGAAGCCCTTCCGTCTGAACACGTACCGGACGTCCACTTCGTTTAGTCCTTTCATGACTCTCCCATCCCTCCACTTCCGAATTGCGGACTGGGGGAACCTAACGAATCAACTCCTGAAGGGTAAACACCGGCAGCAGCATGCCGATCACCACCGTGCCGACAATGGCAGCCATAACGAACAGGAACGCCGGTTCAGCGAGCGCCACGAGCATCCTGAGCCTGCGGTCCAGCTCGGATTCGTAGGTCACGGCGAGCCGGGACAGCTCCTTGTCCAGCCGGCCCGTCTGCTCGGCCACGCCTACCATCTCCACGACAGCCCCAGGGAAGAGCAGCGGGCAGTCGGCGAGGCTGCCGGCCAACGCTGCCCCGCGTCGCACCTTTTCGATCGCCTGCGTGACCGCATCGGTAAGGGTCTGGTTGCCAAGTGCCTCCCTTGCAACCCCCAAAGCCGGGACGAGGGGCACACCCGCTTCCAGCAGGGTCCCAAGCATTCGACAGAACCGGACCAGCGCAAACCGAGCCGCCAAACGGCCGATGGCCGGAAGGCGAAGCAACGCGTTTTCCAGTGTTCGCCTCCCACGTTCGGTGGCAAGTGCGCGCCGCATGGCAACGAACAAGATAATGATCGCGATGATTCCCACGTAGCCGTAGCGCATTACCGCATGGCTTACTGCCACGATGGCCCGCGTGAGCCACGGCAGGGCGCCGCCGAACTCAGCAAAGATCGCCGAGAAACGAGGGATGAAAAACGTCAGCAGAAACACGAGAACCATGGCTGCAAGAACCGTTAGCACAGCCGGGTAGACAAGTGCTGTTCTTAGTTTCCCCTTCAGGTCTTGCTCGCGGGACTGGAAGTCTGCTATCTGCGCCAGCACAACGTCCAGGAACCCGCCCATCTCACCCGCTCTCACCATGGCTACATAGACCCGAGGGAAAGACTTCGGCCACCGCGACATGGCCTCGGCCAGGGCGGCGCCGCCTGCCACGTCATCGTGGACGGCCGCCCACTGCCGTCTGGCTGCTCCTTGAGATGCCTCACGACTCAGGATCTGAAGTGCCCGGCTGAGCGGGACACCGGCGCTGAGCAAGCTGGCCAGCTCCCGTATGAATGCCTGGACGCTCGCGGAGGAGACGCGCCCCGGCTCACGCGGCGTTTTCGCCCTGGCTGGCCCTTCCACCTTCTGCTGCACGTCCACAGGGTAAAGGCCCTTTGCGGCCAGCTCGTCAATGACGGCCGCACGGGTCCCCCCTGCAAGGGTCCCGAGCATCTTGCGACCGGCCTCATCCACTGCTGTGTAGGAGTAGGTGGGCATCAGGGCTCCGCCTCGGTTTCAATGTCGGCCCCACCCCGCTTCGCCAGGGAGTCCCCCGTGTTGTTGATGCGTTCATCTTTAGTCACTCTCAGGACTTCTTCAAGCGTTGTGCGGCCCGGAGCCAGATGACGCAGCCCGTCCATGCGCAGGACGTGCATGCCGTGCTCCATGGCAGCCCTCCTTATCTCGCCGGTCGAAGCACGCCGAAGGATGAGTTCGCGGATGTCTTCCGTAACCAGCATGAATTCGAAGATCCCTGTCCTGCCTCGATACCCGGTGCCCAGGCACTCGCGGCATCCTTTCCCACGGTAGAGCACGCGCGGAACCTCCGGCCCGCTCCACATCGGCAGAGCGTTCACCTCCGCCGCCGGCACAACTTCCTTGCAGTGCGGGCAGATCAGGCGGATCAGGCGTTGGGCCAACACCGCCTCAAGAGAAGATGCCACCAGATAAGGCTCAATGCCCATGTCGACCAGGCGCGTCGGAGCCCCGGAGGCGTCATTGGTGTGGAGTGTGGAAAACACCAGGTGGCCCGTCAAGGACGCCTGGACGGCTATCTCCGCCGCTTCGAGGTCGCGGATCTCGCCGACAAGTATCACGTCCGGGTCGTGCCGCAGAATGGACCGCAGGCCCCTGGCGAAGGTGAGTCCCGCCTTGGTGGAGACCTGGATCTGGTTGATCCCCCGCAAGTGGTACTCGATGGGATCCTCAATTGTTACGATCTTGCGCTTCACATCGTTGATGCGGGACAGCGCAGCGTAAAGGGTGGTCGTCTTGCCGCTCCCCGTCGGACCCGTCACGAGGACGATCCCGTGCGGCACCTCAAGCAAGCGCTCGAACGTTGCCCTGTCCTCTGCCGACATGCCAAGCTGCTCCAGGCCCAGCAGGGCAGCGCTTCTATCCAGCAGTCTCAATACGACGGCCTCACCATGCAGCATCGGGATTACGGAGACCCGCACGTCTATCTCGCGCCCGCCGATCTTCAGTTTTATGCGCCCGTCTTGAGGCAGACGTTTTTCGGCGATGTCAAGATGGCTCAGGATCTTCAAGCGTGACACGATTGCTGCCTGGAACCTGCGCGCCTCCGCCGGGATATTCGCTTCCTGCAACAGCCCGTCTACCCGGTACCGCACCCTCAGCTCGTCCTCGAACGGCTCGAAGTGAACGTCAGTGGCCCGAAGGCCTATCGCCTCCGTGAGAACCTGGTTCACAAACCGTATGATCGAGGCATCCGCAGCCGGCTCCGCCAGATCGACGTCCTCGTCGGCAAGTCGGTCAATGACCTGGACGCCGTCGCCCGGAGCCTCGGAGACAAGCGACTGCACCGTGTCGGCTCCGACCCCAAGGTGCCGCTTCATGCAGCGCTCGATCTCCTCCCTTGTGGAGAGAACCAGCTTGATCTCCTTGCCAGTGGCCATGCGGAGTTCTTCGAGGCCCGCCATGTCGAAGACCTTGCTCGATGCGACCACAAGCGTACCGTTCTCTTCCGACAGCGGCAGCAGCATGCGCACCAATAGGATGTCAGCGGGGAATTGAGAGAGGAAGTCCTTTCGGGGCGGGTGCTCTTCGAGATCCTGATACGGTATGTCGAACTCGCGGCCGAGATAACGCAACAATTCCTCTTCGTGCAAGCCGCTGCCGGCCAGCAGCGCCTCGTCGGACGAATTGCCTTCCTTTGCCAGCGCAAGGACCCGTGCGGCGCCCGGCGCGTCCAGCAGGCCGTCCCGCTGCATCTTAGAGACAATGTCGTCCATGGGCCCCCCGGCTCCTGCATGCACGGAGAGGCCCACTGCCTGCCAGAGGCAATTCACCTGACAGGCAGTGGGCTGGCAACCGTCAGTCCAGAAGACCCAAAAGCACAAGCTCAGCTTCCTGACGCGCAGTCACAAGCTCGCGCACTTCGCCCTGTGCCTTGGCCAGTTCCTCCTTCACTTTCTCGCGGGCCTCGCGCAATGCCTTCAGCGCGCTCTTTATCTGGTCCGCGGTGGCTTCCTTGTTGTCGAGCGTCGTCCGGACATTCTGAACGGCCTTCTCGACATCCGTCAGCTCACGCTGCGTCGCAGGCCGTGCGGGTGCGGGCGTGGTCGCTGGCGCCGTCCCAGTTGCCCCCATCCCCATCCGGCCGCCGCCGCCACCCATACGCAGCTGGCGGGAGAGGCCTTGTATGTTCTCGATCTTGGGGCTCAGGACCTTCCATTCCTCGTCAGTTGCGGCCAGGGCGTCCTTGACGCGCTGCAGGTACATCTGACGCATCTGTTCGGGATCGCGGCGCCCTTGCCCGCCCGCTGCCGGGCCGCGCGCGCCGGGCTGAGCCTCCTGGGAAAGAACCTGCCCTACGAATAGCCCGGCCGCCAGGCCCAACACCACCACGGCCGCCAACGCCATCTTATACTTCCTCATCACTTCCTCCTCCAAGACGAACAAAACGGGCAGCAACCATGTGCTGTCACTCTTCCTCGCTTTGACTGGATTGAAGGCGATGTTCACCGGGAAGATCTCCCCGCGGTGGACGCCGGGGCCCTCTCTCCAACATCTCCATGTACTTCTGGCGCTGTGGCTCCGTCAGGATCAGCTTGGTCTTCTCCACAGCTTCGTCAAACCGTCTCCTCCTTTCCTGTGATAGTGCGTGGAGTTCACGGGTATACTCCTCCATCAATTGCTCGTAGGCACGCAGTTGCTCGCTCGTCAAGAGCGCTTTGACTGCGTCGTCTCGCTTCTTTCGAAGCGCATCCCTGTCTTCCAGCTGTCTATCGGCCGAGGCCCGCGTCACCTCGGACCATATCGCGCGCATCTGCTCCTGCTGCTTCGGGGTCAGGTCCAACTCACGTAAGAGCACCGAGCCACGCGCGCGGACGCTCCTGGAGCGTCCGAAAAGCAACCCCGCGCAGATCCCTGCGGCAAAGGCCAGAACAAAGGAGACACATAGCATTGCCTTCGCCTTACTCACTGCCGTTCTCCCCTCCAAGGTCCTCTACAATCCACTGCGCGAACTGGGCCTCGGCGCTCAGACCGCCGGCGACTACGGCCTGCTGCGCCACAGCCGCCCTTTCCCAATCCGGCGCCGCTGCGGCATAAGCTTCCGGCGCTCCACCGGCCTGCCAGAGCCATACGGCACAAACAGCCAACACAACCGCTGCTGCCATGGCCAAGGCCTGTGCCGTTCGAAACACCGCCTTTTCGCCCACCGTGTCCACTGCTTGATGGATGCGCTCGAGCGCGCCGGGCGACAGCCGCGGCACGTCAGCACACGCAAGGAGCCTGGACAGGGCCTTGAGCCGCTCAAGCTCGGCAGCGCACTCAGCACACCGGGCAACATGCTCCTGGAGCCCCCGCTGCTCCTCGTCGGCGAACTGGCCGTCGTAAAACGCGCTCATCCTGAATGTGTGTTTGCAGCGAGCCACGTCATTCACTCCACTCTCGAAATGCCTTGCCTACGGTTGGGAATCCTATTCATATGCCTTCAGCAGCCTTTTCAGGTGCTCGCGCGCCCTGAACAGCCTCGATTCGACAGTTCCAGGGGGCATGTTCAGAACCTCCGAGATCTCCCTGTAGGACATCCCCTCGTACTCGCGCAGAACAACCACTTGCCGATGCTCGGCGGACAGGGCCTCTAGAACAGCCCGGACATCCATGCGGGCGTCCGCCGATTGGATCTGCGTATCAAGCGCTGACGCCTCCCCTGCCTCACCAGGCTTCCCACCCGTTTCCTCCAGCGAGATCGTCCTCCGTCGGAAGCGTGACCGATGGTGCCTGGCAGCCTGTTTGACGAGGATTCGTGTGAGCCACGTTTTCACCGACGAATGTCCTTTGAATCTCACGAGGTGCTGGAAAGCTCCAAGCAGTGTCTCCTGCACGACGTCCTCGGCGTCTGCCACATTGCCGACCAGAAGGAAACCCAGGCGAAACAACGAGGCGCTGTGGCGCTCGATCAGCTCATGAAACGCCGAATCATCACCGGCCTGGGCTCTGGCGAGCAGCTCAGAATCGCTGCCATGCAGACAGCCGCCGCCCGTGTCAGGCAGCTCCGGCCTGCTCCCATTGATATAGTTCCGCTTCACGGCTGTTTTATTCCGCCGGTTTCCAGATTCTTTGATGCCCCACGACGACCCACGTGGCCAGGTTTGGATTGCCGCCGGTCCGGACGCGTGGTATTCTTCAAAAGCCGCCGCCACAGTCGTTGCACATTAACAAACGGAATGGAAGCGCAAAACCTGCGCGAAGGGAACGCTTGACAGCGAAGGCGCAACACAACGCCGGTGCCAATGGAAGTTCAGCGAGTCACGCTGGATAGCAGTTTCTAGCTTACCGGCTCTTCGTCGCGTCCGCCAGTGCCGTTTCACGGCATGGCGGGTGCCAAAAGGGATCATTCGTGCTTGCGAAGACGGGCTGCAACTTCTATCATGGCGGGCCGTCACAGACAAGGTGAAGGAGGGTTGACGCCGGCGGCTATTGGGGGCTGCCGTGCGGAGAGGCTGAGTGCAGGTGCGGGAATACTACGAGGCGATGGGCTGGAACCCGGAGACGGGCGTTCCGAAGCGTGCGGTGTTCGATCGGCTGGGATTGGGCTTTGCCGCCGAGGTGACCGAGGCGTAGGAGCGCCGTCGTCTGAACGCAATGTCGAGGGATCGTCAAGGACAGGCGCGTGCGCTGCTGGCCGGGGAGAATGGGCAATGGGAATGCCTGGTGCTCAAAGGTCTTACCTGCGTTCGCTGGCATTCGTCTGCGGCGTGACGATTGTGCTGCCTTTGCTGCTCTGGTGCTGCGCGGCGTACGAGGCGCGGGTTGGTCAGCCGATCCGGCTCGACCTCGCCAAGGCGCTCAGCGAGCGCACGGCCCTGATGGTGAAGGATGTCGGAGATCTGGCCTCCGGCGGCCGGCAGACCTTCCGTTTCGACCTGCCTGACACGCAGTCGCTTGACCTTCGCGTCCGGTTCGCCGAGGCGCCGTTCAACGGCACGCAGCTCAACGCGGAGATTGACGGCAAGCGTCTGCTCCCCTATTTCGCCTTCGGCGGGGACACGCGATACGACAACGTGAAGGACAAGGCGGGCATGCGGCCGCCCGTCGCCATCATCGAGGGGCGCTGGCTGATCCCTGCTGCTGCGCTCCGCGAGGAGAACAACGAACTTATCATCTGGACCACCGGCGTGAGGCCCGATGAAACGCTCGAGCGCATCGGGCCGAAGCCCGTCATACGGATCAGCGGGGTCTCGATCGGGCCGGCGGAAGGGCATGCGCTGCCGGTCTACTCCAACAGCGTGTATTTCGACTTCGACGTCTGGCCGATGGGTTACCCTTGGAGCGATAGGCGGCGGCATCTGGACTATCTCGCGCTGCTCGGTGTGCTCAACGGCAAGGGGATGCTGTGTGTCGGCCCCAACCTCGGCGGGCCGGAAGAGTCGCTGTGGGGCGTAAAACGCTTCTGCGAAGAGAATGCACTGGGGTGGGGGTTCGGCCACCAGGAGTTCTATACCATCTGGGAGTTTGCCGACAAGCCTCAGCTTTGGGCGAGATTCCTGGACGTGGACAATAACCCTGAAACGCAGTTCGACTTCTGGGGTATCTATCCGTCCCGGCGCCAGCGCGGCGCAGACGCGGTGGTTTACGACGTAGAGAAACTCAGGAACACCTTTGAGCCGCCCATCCGCGTGCTGGCGCCTTACACGGATTTCTACAACTTCAGATGCGAGCAAGGCGGGGCGAAGGGAGAGGGATTCGGGCCGGATGGAGAACGCCTGGCCGCCTACGGCGTGCATGGAGACGTGTGGGTGCGCAGCAACTACGAAGGCATGAAGGCCATGCACGACCTCGTCATGAAGTACGATCCCGACGACGGGCGCGTGCAAGAGATGCACCTTTGGACGCGGCCGTCCCTCCGCAACCTGCTCTACGACACCGCGCTCAAGCGGAAGCAGCCGATGAGCAACATGATTGACATCCTGATGACCCATTTCAATAACTTGCCTCACAGTTACGATCGCCTTCCGGGCGGAAAGTTTATCGAGCGCGACATGTTCCAGGTCCAATACCCTGGGGCACCATGGACCCCTCTCCACTGCCCCGAGATTGCCATAGACTTCAACCGCTACCGTCTGGGCCGGAGCAGGAAGGACATAGCGCCCGGGCGTCCCGTCACCACCTGGGGCAACGGCGAGCCGTTGGACTTCCGCGCCGGCTTGGACGGCGACGAGATGATGTACAACTCTGAAGGGGGCACCCAGGGCCGCTTCGGCGCCCGCATGCCGTACCAGTTTCTGCACGGGTTCTTCAGCTACGGCCTCCTGCCCACCGGCGCCGGCGAGCCGCGCGATCTCAGTCTGACGCGACGCTTTAGCCTCACCAGAACCAAAGAGGAATACGTGCACGTGCACGGCCACTGGGTTGACGGCGCAGGACACACCAAGCGGCTGCGGACCGTTGACCCCCTCTACGGCGACCTGTTCGGCTGGACGGGCCTCGAATACTGCAACAGCGGCGACTACATCGAGCAGCTCGGCATCAAGGACCCGCATCACCGTCTGCCGCCCTATGATGCCAACGGGCTTGTGCGGCGCATCTGTTACAGCTTCCTCACCACCGGCGTCGTCGTGCCGGCCTACCTGAACCAGTGCAGCTCCGACGAACTGTTCGTGAAGTGCCTGGTCCAGACGTTCGACCACAAGCGGTACGTCGGACTCTACGCGGTGAACTTCGACAAGCGCCCGCACACCCTCGACGTCACGCTCCCCATCGCCTTCCCTGAGGGGACGCAGGCGATGGTGTTCGATGATCGGGCGTGGGACTGGGCGGAGTGCGCTCAGCCGCTGGTTCTGCCCGGCGGCCGGGAGTTCAGCTACAAGGCGGAGGTGCCCGCCCTGGGAGCGTGGCTGGTGGTGATCCCGCTCGCGCCGGAGACCCTGCCGGAAGCGTTGGGACTGCCGGCCGAGCCGGTGCCCGTCTCGCCTGTGGCCGACGCGCACGTCACGGACGAGCGGCCCACGTTCAGTTGGAGTGCCGGTGCGGAGAGGATGCGCTACGTGGTCGAGGTGGCGCGCGAGGCGATCTTCCGCAAGTGCGACCGCGTGGAACTCTCCGATCCGGTGGACGGCAACTCGTACACGATGAAGGCAGCGCCGCAGGAGCAGTGGCGATACTTTTGGCGCGTGCGTGCAGTGGCAAAGAAGGATGGCAGATCGGGCCCATGGTCGCCACCGCAGCCGATAATCTACAAGTGGCCGGCCTACGCTGAGGTCTACTCACCGAAAGAGCCTGCCGCTCAACCCGTCGCCGCAGTCCAGCAACCCCAGCCGCAGACTCCCGAGTGGCAGCGGCTGGCCGACGAGAACGGGCTGGAGAGCGCCGATAATCTTGCCTGGCGGGGCGAGATCTTCGCCTCAGCCGGCTTCATGTGCGCTCCCAGCCGGGCAGTTGACGGGCAGGCGTTCAGCATGTGGACCAACGATGGTGCGAACGGTGGGTATTCGCTTCCCGCAGACTGGAGCGTCATCTGGGAGCAGCCGGTGGAGATCAACCGGGTGGACATCCTCTGGCAGGAAGGACGCGTGCCCAAGAAGTTCGCCATCCAGGTCAGTGATGACGCAATACAGTGGACCGACCTCTTCAAGACGAGTGAGGGGGCGGAACTCCTCACCACGGTGAAGCTGGCGGAGGTTGTCAAAGCGAATTACTTCCGAATCTACATCAAGCGCGCGGCCGACGAGAACCCCCAGGTGGGTATACGTGAGGTGGTGATCCGGTAGGAGGTCGTAAGTTAACCGCAGAGAACGCGGCGAGATACTGCGTCAGCCCACAGAACGCGGTTCCGGCCATATTCTCGGGATGATCCTGCCGTGTGAAAGGAGTCTCGACAACCATCCTGCGCCGAAGATGAGCGCCAGTCCGGCAACAAACCCAAGGTGTGGCAGGTGGACCGTCGGGTAGAAGATGTGCCTCAGGGCAAGCCCCGCAGGCGCGCCTGGGAAGTGAACCACGACAAGCCACACTCCCAGCAATATGAGCCAGGGATGAAGCGCCGCAGCCCGGCGCTCGGCAGAGATCGCTTCACTCGGACGCCGCCGCCCCAACATCAGCCACGCTATGTCACTGCGCAGAAGGATGATGCCCAGGGAGATCACAGCGGCCTCGGGCAGCGCTTTCTCGGCGACTATCGAAGACAGCGAAAGCAGATCGCTCGCCACGCGGTGAACGGCGATGATAGTTATAGCCACTTCCAGGATGACGAGTGGCGTGGTTCCATTGTCCTCCCCGTTTTCCGAATCCTGGGGCACAAGCCAGCGCGCCACTTTCGCCAGGCAGAGCCGCCCCACGTAGAACACACCCATCCCGAGCGCCAGTATTGCCACACTGACGCCCACGACTCGAATGACATCTCGGGCCCGCCACTCCGAGAAGAACGGCCCCATCCGACGCGAGAAGTAATCAACAAACACGTAGACCAGGCCGGCGAACAGGGTGAGTTCGACGTAGGTTCTCGCGCCCGGGCCAGCCGTCAGCGTGGGATCTGCTTGCGACTTCATTTCACCACGACAGAGCCACGCGGCAACTCGAGCAGCGGTCAGCACCAGTGCGATCGCCACCGCGAGGTAAGCTGCATTGGTGTACACCTGCCTCACCTGAAACGTCCTGGCGGTCTCGCCAAAGAGAGCATTCTCAGCCGGCGGCCACAGTACCATGGCGAGCGCTGAAGTGCCCCCGATTACGCTTCTTAAGCACAGGTAAAGTCCCATCAGAGCAAGGCCAACCCGCACGATGCCCGCGCTGGCGTTCTGGCCCTCAACAGACCGTCGGCCCCAACGTTGGAGGAACCTTGTCAAATGCCCGGCAGATGCCAGCATGCTAAGCGCGACGACCGTTCCCGCGCCCCATGGCGCCAACACTGCCGCACCCTCGAACACAAGCAGCACAGCGAAGGCATAGGCCAGCGCGAAACTCAACCCGATAAGGACGATTCCTGTGTGAAGCGCCTCCTCGAATATGGACGCGAAGTCGGTCTCGCGCGGCCGCAGCAGCCATCTCGACAAACGCCTTGAGAAGCCGATTAGACAGATTGGCGGAACCACCGTCACCGCTAGCTGATACACAAGCCCCGCGGCCGCGTCAAGCCGCCCACCCGCATCGAAGTGTGTGTGCGCCTCCTGCAAGATGAGGTGATACAGGGCTGAAAGCACAGGCAGACAACGAAGGACCCAGACAATCCCCGCAATCTTGAATGCCAACTCCCCTCTTTCAGCTTTCGTCATGGCCCCCTCCCCTGCCGGATGATCCTTTGAGTCCGTGATTATACGGGAATTGGACGCCGCTGCAACAGTCGAGAATATGGCAATGCGTTCCCTTGAGCGAAGCGGGTCAGCACGATAGCTTACGCAGACGATAACACATCCGCCGAGCGTTTTGACATAGGTGCTCCGCGCCATCGGCTGGTGTCATGCTGAGTTCGCCGTACGGCGAACGAAGCATCTCTCCATTCCGCGGTGAAACAGAGATTCTTCGCTGGCGCTCAGAATGACAGATGTCAGGTCCACGGAAGTCTGGAGAACTTGTGTCCGATTACCCGGGACCAGTCAGTCACAATAAGCAAGGAGACAAGGTGCAATGGGCAAGAGCCTGAAGGTCGCGCTGATTCAGTTCGGCGCACCGATGCTGGTGACGAACCGCGTCGGCCACTCGTGGGTGTTCGACTGCAAAGGCCGATGCGTAGCCTGCGGCGCGGATGGAAAGGAAGAGATCCTGCACTGCAAGGTCAGGGTGGGCTGAGATCCCTCGCCCTGGCGCCCATGTCGGCGCCCCCTTACATGCCGGCGGCCTTGAGCAACTTGGCCGGGCTGATCGGCTTGCCCCCCGCCTCCATGCTGGCGTTGACTGCGAAGCTTATGGCAGCCGACTTCAACCCGTCCTCGTAGTCGGACCGGATGGCGGAGCCGTCGCCGCTCTCGACCGCAGCAAGGAAGGTCAGGTCGAGGTTCTTCATTGCGGGGCCGAGCGCGCCGTTGTAGTCATCCTCTATCACGCCGTCGGGCGTGTGGATCTTCAGCGACTCATAGGTGGCCTCAACCGTGTAGTCGCGTCCGTGCACCTTGAGGTCGGCGTGCCGCTGTCCGCCCTTGTTCAACACGCAGGTGCTGCACACGTGCCCGATCGCTCCCGACTCGAACTGAAGCAGCGCGACGCTCGCGTCCTCGATGTCATAGTCCTCGGTGTCCGTCATAGCGCCCGTAGCGCCGAAGGCGCAGACGGTTGCCACCTCGCCGGCGAAAAGGCGTGCGAGATCGAAGATATGCGTGGTCTGCTCGAAGGCCTGTCCGCCGGAGATGGCCTTGCGCCTCCACCACGGCAGGTCAGGCAGGCCGCCGACGAACCAGCCCTCCACCATGGTGATCTGTCGGCCTGACAGAAAATCTGAGGCCCTCTCCATCTGCGGCGCATAGCGCACCTGGTATCCGACGGCTGTGACCAGGTTCTTCTGCCGCGCAGCCCTGGCTACCCGCACGGCCGCCTGAATGTCAAGATTGACGGGTTTCTCAACGAGGAAGGGTATGCCGCGCTTGATCAGGTCCAGCTCGATGGTCCCGTGTGCTGCGGGCGGCACGCAGACGTAGGCCGCGTCGGGCTTCTCTGAGGCGATCATCTTCTTATAGTCGCTGTAGGGGGTCGCCCCCCACTTGTGCGCCGCCTCTCTCGCGCGAGCCTCGTCGAGGTCGCACACCGCGACGATCTTCGTGTCCTCACGCTCAGCCACGCTGGGCATGTGCGCCCCGGCAATCCCGCCCGTTCCGATGAATCCCACGCTCAGCGACATCCACAGACCCTCTCTCAAGAAGAACCGCGTACCGCAGGGAGGAGATTCTACCCCCTGGGCGGGTGCGCATTCAACGCCCGATGAGGGAATGAGGTCTGCAAACCCTGCGGGCTGCCGGTGTATCTGTCGGGACAAGAAGGACGCACCGCCCGCCGGCTCAGAGCAGGTTAAGGCCGAGCCGCAGTGCGTGCTCTCGGGCCTCCCTGTACTCCTCCGCGCTCGGCCGGCGGGCAATCGTGGCGAATTCGTGCGCCCTGTAACAGGGCCGGTACTGGTCCATCACGTTCACATAGCTGCGGGGCGATATCTCCTTCGCGATGAAGTCCAGCACCTGCCTGCTCCCGGCCACCCCAGCGGGCATGACAAGGTGGCGAATCAGCAGTCCCCGGCGCGCCACCCCGTTCGCAATCTGAAGGTCGCCCACCTGGCGGTGCATCTCCTTCAGTGCGGCCCGCATCACCTCGGGGTAATCGGGAGCGTTCGAGTAGCGGGCTGCCTGGGCGGGTTCCCAGTACTTCGCGTCCGGCATGTAGATGTCCACCGTCCCCTCAAGCAGCCGCAGCGTTTCCTGCCGTTCGTAGCCGCCGCAGTTGTAGACGATAGGCAGGGTCAGTGCATCCAGGCGCGCCAGTTGCACCGCCTCCATCAGCCAGGGGGTCACGTGCGTCGGGGTGACGAGGTTGATGTTCTCGCAGCCTCTCTGCTGGAGTTGAAGCATGACGCGGGCGATGTCGGCGGGTTCGGCCGGATCGCCCTCGCGCCCGTGGCTGATCGAGTAGTTCTGGCAGAACACGCAGCCGAGGTTGCAGCCGCCAAGGAAGATGGTGCCCGACCCGCCCCGCCCCACCAGCGGCCCCTCCTCCCCGTAGTGGGGGCCGGCGCTTGCCACCAGCGGCAACGCCCCCACGCCGCAGTAGCCCGTCTCGCCGGCCGGCCTGTCCACCTCACATAAGCGAGGGCAGATCCGGCACGGGCTGGCCAGCCGGTATGCCTTCTTCAGCGTCTCCTCCGACGGCGCGAGCGACATCAACGTCCCCCCGATCTGGAAACCCGCCTGCTCTCCCACTACGGTGTTACGGTTGCAGATTCCGCACTTTTCGTCAAGGGTCGGACGGGCAGCGTGGGGGCCGATGACCTTAGAGCCTCTAACAGAATGACCCGTGGCCGCGACGGGGTGGATTTCGCTGCAGGCCAAGGAGCGTGGGCGACGGCGCATAAGGGGTCCGATGCGCCAAGCCTGAGCGACACAGGCATGCAGCCAAAGACGCCCCGTCCCTTCGGGTTGCGCCTCGGGCCGGCGTCTGCGGTTCGACAAGCTCACCGCCCCGAGCAACGTCGAGGGGCGGCGTCAGGGCTCCTCACCGTGCCTGACCCTGGCACGGCGTCGTCGCCCTTCCTTGCATCCATCCGGCCGGAGGCGCAACGCGGCTCACGCGGCATTTTGTTAGAGGCTCTTAATCCCCTGGTCAGGGCAGAAATCCCTTGCATGCAGCCTCGGAACCCGTCAAGATATAATAATGCCCGTTAAACCCAGCAAAAAGGACGCGTCGCCCGCGGCCGAGAAACCCAGCTTCGAAGACAACCTCAAGAAGCTGGAGGAGATAGTGTCGGAGCTCGAGCAAGGCAATCTGCCGCTCGACAGGTCCCTCAGGTTATACGAAGAGGCGATAAGCGCGTACAGGACCTGCCACGATCTGCTCGAGCAGGCCGAGGCAAAGATCACCAAGCTTGTGGAGACTCTCTCAGGCGAGCTGGAGGAGGAGCCCTTCGGGGTGGGCGAGGAAGACAGTTAGATTTTTGATTTTTGATTTTTGATTTTCGATTTACGGGCTTGCGCTCCAGCGAGTCGCGGGGACGGTTGAGACGCATGAAGAGGATCATCATCTTCGCCAACCCAAAGAAGCAGGGCGTGCTCGAGGCCGTCGCAGAAACCGAGGCATGGCTCAGGGGACGGGCCGAGGTTGTCGTTGACCACGATGTGGAGTGCGAGCGCGATACGACGGGCGGGGACTTCGTTGTCGTTCTGGGGGGCGATGGCACCGTGCTCCAGGCCGCCAGGAAGTTCGCCGGGAACGGGGTTCCCATAGTCGGCATAAACGTCGGCAAGTTCGGCTTCCTCACTGAAGCGACCGCCGAGGAGGCCCGGGACGTGCTGGCCCAGGTCCTGGAGGGTCGTTTCGAGCTGCGGGAGCGAATGATGCTGCGCTGCCTGCTTGACAGGGGCGGCCGGCGCGTGCGGGATTGGCTGGGCCTGAACGACGTCGTGATGTCCCGCACGTCGCTGTCGCGGCTGATAACCATAGATTTCCTGGTGGACGAGGAGCCGGTTACGACGTACCGCGCCGACGGGCTGATCGTCTCGACCCCTGTAGGTTCCACGGCGCACAGCCTCGCCGCGAGCGGGCCGATTCTCCACCCTTCGATGGAAGCCTTTGTGGTGGCGCCCATATGCCCCCACACGCTCAGCAACCGGCCGATTGTCCTCCCGCCCGAGAGCGTCCTGGAGATGCGCCCGCGCGACTATGCCGAGAATCCGGCTCTCACCGTTGACGGCCAGCTTTACACCCCCCTGGAAGAAGGCGACACGGTGACGATCAGAAGGGCCGAGAAACGGCTCAGACTGATCCACACGGGACGCCGCACCTTCTTCGAAACGCTCAGCAGCAAACTCAGTTGGAGCGGGCAGGCCCCATATGTCAGGCAACTTTAGGGTCACGATCCTGCGACGCCACTGTAAGGGATGCGGCCTCTGCGTGGAGGTCTGCACAGAGGGTAAGCTCCACATAGATCCTCACCCCGACAAGCGGGGTGTGCAGCCCGCTGCGGTGTCGGTCGATCCTGATTGCACGGGTTGTCTGAGGTGCGCTACAATCTGTCCGGACGCTGCAATCGAGATATATCGCGTTGCCGCCGACAGCAAGCACGAGGACGAGCCGACGAAGCGCGCAAGCAGGAAGCACTGAGCGGCGGGCCTTAAGTATCGGCGCCGGGCGGCGACGATCAGAATGGTAGCCATGAACCACCAAGGGAATATATTGCTCTCCGGCAACGAAGCCGCTGCGGAGGGGGCCATCCGGGCCGGATGCAGGTTCTATGCGGGTTATCCCATCACGCCTCAGAACGAACTCATCGCGTACATGGCGGACCAGCTCCCCCTGCGCGGCGGCGTGTTCGTGCAGGCCGAGAGCGAGTTGGCCGCGATCAGCATGATCCATGGTGCCAGTGCCGCCGGCGTGCGCTGCATGACGTCCTCCGGCAGCCCCGGCATCAGCCTCAAACAGGAAGGCATATCCTACCTGGCAGGAAGTGAGCTGCCCGCCGTCATCGTGAACGTTGCACGCGGCGGCCCGGGGCTGGGCAACATTGAGGCCTCTCAGGGCGACTACTTTCAGACCACTCGCGGCGGGGGGCATGGGGATTACCGCTGCCTTTCACTGGCCCCATCCTCTGCGCAGGAGATGGCCGACTTCACGTATCTCGCCTTCGACCTGGCGGACAAGTACCGCAATCCCGTGGTGATCCTGGGAGACGCCCTGGTGGGACAGATGATGGAGCCGGTCAGCTTCGATCACCTGGTCACGCCACATCAACTGCCCGAGAAGCCCTGGGCACTGACGGGCGCCGGCGGCCGCGAGCGCAACATCATAAGGTCCCTATACCTCGCAAAGGGACGGCTCGAGGAGCACAACGTCAAGCTCCAGCAGAAATATGCCGGGTTGGCGCGCGCGGAGGTGCGATGCGAACAGGTCGGCTGCGAGGATGCTGACATCCTGTTGGTGGCGTACGGAACCTGTGCGCGCATCGCCTCGGAGGTGGTTGCCCGTCCGCCGGATAATGTCGGCGGCAGGATCGGACTGCTGAGACCGATTACGCTCTGGCCGTTCCCCTACGCAGAGCTGCGCGCCGCGGCGGAGAACGTCCGGGGCATACTCACTGTGGAGATGAGCGCCGGCCAGTTGGTGGAGGACGTGCGGCTCGCGGTTGAGGGACGCCGTCCCGTGCATCTGCTGTCCCGCATGGGCGGGGGCATTCCGTCAGCGGGCGAGATCGCTGGAAAGCTTGCCTCCATATTCGGGTGAACACACATGGAAGAAACAGACGTGCAGACCGGCAAGGCGCTCTACAGCAGGCCCAAATGTCTGCTGGACGTGCCGACACACTATTGCGCGGGCTGCGGGCACGGCACCGTGCACCGGCTGATAGCGGAGATCATTGACGAACTCGGCATCCGGGACCAAACGATAGGTGTAGCTCCGGTGGGCTGCGCCGTGGTGGCCTACGACTACATAGACATTGACTGGACAGAGGCGGCCCACGGGCGGCCGCCCGCCGTCGCGACGGGACTCAAGCGCGTCCGGCCCGACAGGATAGTGTTCACCTACCAGGGAGACGGCGACCTGGCCTCGATCGGGATGGCCGAGACGATCCACGCAGCCAACCGCGGCGAGAACATCACGGTCGTATTCATCAACAACGCGGTCTACGGGATGACGCAGGGTCAGATGGCCCCTACCACGCTGATAGGGCAGATAACCAGCACAACCCCGCGCGGCAGAAGTCCTGAGAACGATGGGAACCCCATCAAGGTGTGCGAGCTGCTCAGCCCCCTGGAGCGAGTGCGGCTGCTTGCACGCGTGACGCTCACCAGCCCCTCGCGTGTGCGCGAGGCGAAGCGCATGCTCAAGAAGGCCTTCACCTACCAGATCGAGGGGATAGGGTTCTCCCTTGTCGAGGTGCTCTCCCCCTGCCCCACTTACTGGCGAATGAAGCCCGTGGAGTGCGCGGCATTCATCGAAGAGACGATGGTGAAAACCTTCCCTCTCGGCGTCATCAAGGACGCGGGCGCCGAGCTGAGCGCCGGCCGCGAAGCAGGCGAGTAATGGATCAGCAACCCGAATCGCAGGAACACAGGATCATCATCGCCGGGTTCGGCGGCCAGGGCATAATCACTCTTGGCAGGCTGCTGTGTCTGTCCGCGATGGACGAGGGCAAGCAGGTGACCTGCTTCCCGAGTTACGGCGCCGAGGTCCGGGGCGGCACGTCAAACTGCAACGTCGTGATCTCGCCCACCCGGATATTCAGCCCCGTGGTCGAGGAGACGGATTCGCTCATCATACTCAACGCGCTGTCATTGGAGCGCTTCGGCGACTCGATCAAACCCGGCGGACTGCTCGTGCTGAACACGTCGCTGGCGGAGGTGGGCGATTATGCGAGCCGCCACGCAGTCACCATACTGCCTGTGCCGGCCACTGAGCTTGCCGTGGAGATGGGCAACGTTCTCGTAACCAACACGATCATGCTCGGCGCATTCACGAGGGCCACGCGCATCTGTCGCGACGAAACCGTCGAACAGGCCCTCCGCCGCACGCTCACCGGCCCGCGCAGCAAGCACGTTGACATCAATCTCAAGGCGTTCCACGCCGGGGCGATGCTGGCGGAGGACAGGTGACGCCCTGCTCACCGCGAGCCGGCCGGTCCTGAGCTCGCCGCCCCTGCGGGCTGCTCGCCGCGCGCTCCCTCGCCTTCTTGCTTCTCCTTGATCAGGCGGACCTCCTGCAGGGCAATCACCACACGCTCAGTTCGCCCCTTCACGAACTGACACGGGAATTCCTCTGTATAAGTGCCAGGCTTCCAAAGCAGCATAGGAGCTGCATCGGCCCAGAAGACCTGCACGGCCCACACGTGTGGGGTTTCGGCTGCGCCCTGGAGAGAGGGAAAATCAATGTCGTCAACCAGCACCACCCTGTATGCGCCCACCTGGCCCACTATCGTGCCCTTGATCGCCACCTGCTGGCCGCTGATCGCCATGCTGGCGCGATCCACCAGCTCCACTTCGCGCGCCGGAATCATGCACACTATCCCCGTGTAGGTGTCGAGCGCATAGCCGATGCGGACGGGCTGCTGGCCTCTCAAGCGAACGGACGCCACTCTGGCGTCCCGCGGCGCCGGCCCCTTGATGTGCTCCTCGAAGCGCACGGTCAACTGGTGGTTCTCGCGGGCGTGCTCAAGGATCGCCTCGGGCTTGTACAGGTCGTAGACCTTTGGCTTGCTCTCCTCCGTCCCGGCCGCACCCTCCAACTCCTTGAGCTGCTCCATGAAGCGGGCCCTCTCCCTCACCTGCACCAGCAAAGTCAGTTTCTCAACCGCACCTTTCTGCCACTGGCACGGAAACTCTACCTGGTACTCACCGGGCTTGATGATGAGGTTGGGTTTGACATCCTGGCGGCCAGGCCAATTCAGAGCGAGCTGGTAATCGATCGTTGACGCCTCCTCCGAGCCGACCAGGACCATGTCAACCAGCACACACCTGTGGGCGGCGATGATTCCGACTATCGTCCCTTCCACAGTGATGCTCTGACCCTTCATGAGGCTGCGGATCGTCGTCAACTGTTGTTCCGCGAGGTCGCGCGGGACCAAACACCATAGATCGCTTTCGGTCTTGAAAGCTCTCCCCATCAGCACGCGCCGCTGGCCGAGCTGCACCAGCCGCATCGCAGGGCTGACGGGCACCGCCTCGACGAAAGTGTCGGCGAAACGCACGTCCGCACGCACGCCCCCGCCGGCGGCCTGCCACACGGCGTCCGCGCCAAGCGTTGTATATCGCTTCACAACCACGCGCTTGACCCCCTCGTCCGGGTTCAGGCGCTGAGGTCGTGGCTCGGCCGCCCGCTGAGCCGACACGACGCCCATTGCCAACGCGACGCAAATCAGCGCTCTTGTCGCTCTCATGATGTTCCCCTCTTCTGCGGATAGTTGGAGAAAGCGTGTACCAGATCATATCCTTCTCGTATCCTTAGGGCATTGTACGACATTTCACCGCGGCCGCGCCACGCTCCGGTCGGTGCGCGTCCGCACCTGCTGCGCCCCGGCATCCTCTTGTTCGGCGTAGATGGCCGCCCCCAACGCCGTGGTAAACTCTGCGCACGGGGGCACGGCCACCTGACAGTCCAGCGCACGCTCCAGCGCCTGCCGCATGGCCTTGCTCAGTGCCCCGCCGCCGGTCAACATCACCGGCTCCCGCAGCCCCACCTGGTGGACCAGCCCGACCATCCGCTCGGCAACACTCTGGAAGATGCCGGCTGCCACCTCGCCCTTGCCCATCCCCTCCGAAAGCAGCGAGATCACCTCGGACTCCGCGAACACGGTGCAGGCGCTGCTGATCCGGGCAGGCGGGCCGGCGTGCGCCGCCAGCTCGTCCAGCTGCGTCAGGTCCTCCTCGAGAACTCGCGCCATCACCTCCAGGAACCGGCCCGTGCCGGCCGCGCACCTGTCGTTCATGGCAAACCGGTCCACGATGTGCTCCGGTGTGAACGTGATGACCTTGGTGTCCTGGCCGCCGATGTCCAGGATCGTGCGGAAGGCCTCCGGCCTGGCCGCCGGATGCGGCGCTTCGCCGAAAACATGGGCTAATCCTTCCCAGTGCCGCCACATCCAGCCTGCGCCCAGCGCAGCAGCCATGATCTCACTGACGCTGGTGCCCGCCTCCGGCACGAGCCTGCGCCCGTAGCCGGTCGCGCACACGCGCCCCCTCTCACCGCCGCAGAGCGCCCGGTCGGCCAGCAGTCTGGCCACGAGTCCCGCGCACTGCCCGGATATGTCGGGGCTGGTGGCTTCCTTGATCCAGGCAAGAGGGCGGTCCTCGCCGAACGCGAGCACCTTGACCGCAGCGCTGCCCGCGTCTATCCCCACGCTGTATACCACGGCTCACCCGGCCTTTGCAGACCCTACGGCGCAAGACGATTGATGAGTCAAGAGCGCCGCCGGCTATTTGACCATCACGACTATCTTCTCGCTGCCCGCATTACCCCCGCCGTCCGTGGCGGCGAACACGAGGACGTGCTCGCCCTTCGCAAGCGGTTCCGTGCGGTAGAAGAACTCCTCCGTCGTGGCGTCGAGGATGCCGTCAAGGGGGAATACAGGGAGCCAATCCTGCGAGTCCAGGCTGACCTGCATCGCCGCGATATTGCTGTAACTATCCTTGGCCAGGCCCGTTATGACGAATGAGTTGTCCTCTTGCGCCTTCGCTTCCAGGCCGAGCACCTCGGGAGGGCGGTTGTCAATCAGGACCGGCGGCGTCACCATCTCACCCTCGAGTGTCTCCTGTGGCGAACGAGCGAGCCGGTCTGCCGCCACCAGGCGCACCAGGTAGTAACCATCGGGCACCCGCCCCACGTCCCACTCATACGCAGGTTGGCCCTTGATGTCCTTCTTCAGCTCCTTCCACTCGTTCTCGCCGACGGCCCTGTAGTAGAGGTCGAAGACCAGATCGTCACGGTTCGGATCGCTTGCCTGCCAGGATATGGTGCGCTTGCCCCTGCTCGGCCGACCAGCCTGCGGCTCGCTGGGCTGCGGGGGACCGCTGGGCTGCCCGTCGTCCACGACCAGCTTGCTCACCAGCGGTCGGAGGTTCACCTGGCGGTAGCTCGCTGAGAGCTCTATTACGAGTGGGCCGGCGGTGCCCTCGTCGGCGCGCAGATCCGCCTTCATCTCGGCGAACCGACCCATCGGCACCTGGAGTTGGCCGCTGGAAGCGTCCTCCAGCGGCGGCGACCACTCGCTCCACGTGGCGTCCGGCTTGCGCGAGTTGCCCGTGTGCATGCTCACCGACATGCCCGTGCCGAGGGGCGTGGTCCCACGCCACCATATCCGGCCCCATCGAGCCACATAGTCCGCATCGAAGATATCCGTTGTGAATGTTCCCTTCGTGCGGCGGCCCTTGCCGAGGCGCCACAGCCCGCCGCCGCCGGAGGTGGCGAGTATGACGGACCCTGTGGAGTCGCGGGCCATGGCAGAGATGTGAGTGGCCTCGAAGTCTGCCATGATGCGAGTCCGCCCCACAGCATCCACGCCGAACAGACGCCCCTGCACGCCGCTGCCCGCCAGTACCTCCCCATCGTCGGCGAGGGCAAGGCTCAGCACCACCGTGCCCGGGAACTGGGCCAGGCGCATGGCGCCCTCCCCCGGCACGATCCGGTATACACTGTTGGGCACCGTCGGCTGGCCCGGAAGCTGGATGTGCTCTATTGGTCCGGGCGCCTCCGGCATCCCAGACGCCCCCGACGGACCGTCGTCCTCGGCCCTGGGCCCTGGCGGCCCCGCCTGAGGAGCGCCCTGGGCCTGCGCAGTGCCCGCGTAGAGCACGCCGTCCGGCGTCAGAACAAGACAGTGCACCTCGCCCTCATCCGCGTCGTAAAGCACCGTGGCCTTGCCGTCCGGCTGGATCCGGTAGACCAGGCCCTCGGGCTCCGTGCCGGCGTAGATGACGCCGTTCGGGTCAACGGCCAGGCACATGAAGTGGTGCTCATCCGCCTTGAACACCTCTGTGGCCTTGCCCTGGGCGTCGAGCTTGATCAACTTCCCGTTCGGCCCCGTTGCGCAGTAGACCTCTCCGTTGGGGCCGAGTGCCATGTCCCAGATGTACGGCTCGTCCAGTGTGGTCAGCACGGTCACTGTGCCGCCGCTGTCAATCTTGTAGATGATCCCCCGCGGCGCCGTAGCGGCAAGCACCGAACCGTCATCCAGTGCCAGCACGCTCAGCACGTGCCTCTCACCGGTCTTGTGGAGGAGCTTGACCTCGTTGCCGCTCAGGGCGTAGACGCATGCGGGCGAACCGGTTGCCACGTAGGCCACGTCCTTCTTTCCCACCGCGATGTCCCAGACGTATTTGGCCTCTATCCCCTTGATCATCTCTACCGGGGGACCGAGAACCATCTCGCCGGTCGAGAGGACCGATACACCGTCCAGCTTGCCCCGCGAGAACGCCTCAGAGCCGCTCGTCGTCCAGGTCTTGCCCAGCGCCGGGGACGTGACGAGCGGCCAGAGGAGCAACACGGCGGCCCAGATCAGTTGCCGAACGCCCCGCCTGCAATCCAGCTTTCCTCGGTTCATCTTTCTCTCCGTTCTTCAGCAGCCACACACTGGAGGCCAGGCGGGATACTTCCCCACCCGTCACGCACCTCACTCAGTACTGTGTTCCGACGCGCCCGGGCTTCCTGATAAGCACCGCAACCCGCTGCGAGCCCCCAATGACCCACGGGGTCTCAACGCTGGACTTCACGTCGTCAATGAGCGGCGTTGCTACGCCGGACTCGGATTCGGCGCCGAGCATCGCCAACACAGAGGAGGGCAGCTCGGGCATAGCCTCACCTTCGTAGCGCACTCCGCTCTTCAGGAATGACGCGCGGGCGAAGATGTGCGTGTTCGGCGGGTCGCGCTCGATGACGGCGATCAACTCCTCCAGGTTCTTCGGATCCACCAGCCCCGGGTCGTAGCTTAAGTCCATCATCCTCTCGGTCAGCGAGTCTGCGACCAGTATCTGCGCCTGGCTGCCCGGTTCGGCATCGAGCGGCACCTGAATCTCGAGCTTGCGCACTTGCTCCGCTCCCCGGTACTCCCTGAGCTTGACGAACAGCTCCACCTTGCCCCCCGGCTCCACCTCCTGGTGGCCCAGGCGCACCGATTCAATCCGCGCCGCCCGCAGGCCCTCCTCCACCTCCTCCTCCACCTCCACGCCGGCGATCTCGACCTCCTGGAACGGGTTGAGCATCAGTATCGCCAACGGCAGGAAGACCTGTGAGATGGCGGGAGTAGCAGGCGAGTAGCCCACGTACAGGTTCTCCAGTACGATTGGCTCATCGCGGCCCTTCAGCCTGATGCGGGATGTTGCCTTCACGGTAAACTCGCTGCCCGTGCCCTCCCAGCGCTCCGCGCTGGCAGAGGCGGCGTAGAACGCCAGGAAAGGAGACACCTGCCAGTAGCCGGCTATGTTGTAGTTGAACGTCCCGTTCCAGGCGCCCTTCACGGCCACCGTGCACGGAAACATGAGCGCTTCCTCTCCCAGGCGGCCGACGATGGCCGATTCGCGATCCTGCGTCAGCCGCCCGATCACCCTGTCGGTGCCCGTGAGGCGGAACGAGAGATACGTCGAGGGCACGACACTCTGCACCCGCCCCAAGGCGAGGGGCAGGTCATTCCGGCCCGAAGACAACATGCTGTGCCCGAACGCGAGCACCCTGTTGCCGTCCACCATGGTGAGGGTTCCCATGCCAGCGAGATCAAGGTCCCCCGAGACAAGGACGGCGCCCACCGGCGCGCCGGGGACTATCTTGATCTCCTCCCCCCCATCCGAGGGCGCGGCTGCGGCGGCCTGGACCGGCACGAAGCCGCCCGTCATGAGCATGGGCGCCAATGTACTGAAGGCCTCAGCGCCGACGCCGCCGACCGCCAGAGGAGTCGGCAGAGGAACCATGGCTACAGATGCCGGGTCCTGGAACAGTCCGCGCACCGAAAGCGGCATTTGGTTGAGCGAATAGGTCCTGGAACGCTGCTGCATGCAAAGCGGCACCACCATGCGGCTCAGGGCCTGACTGAGCAGCTCGTTGTCTGGCCGCCCCCCTGACTGCAAGACATCGAGGACGGCCGCGCTTTGCATGCGCAGGTGGCGCCAGGCGGCCGCCTTCTGCGCGCCGCTGTCCGACGGCGCGGCCTGCTTGTCTATCTCCCCCGCGACGAGCATCTCCTCGATGGGTGTGATTCCCGCCAGCGGGATCTTGCAGTAGGGGAAACCGTAGGCGACGGCTCCGAGCAGCTTGTCGTTGATATAGATGGGGCTGCCGCTCATCCCCGCCACGGTACCGCTCTCGTCCACGACAGGGCCGGACATGCGCACAAGCACGACGTTTCCCTTCGGCGACCAGCCCCGGGCCACTCCCAGAACCTCCACGTCGAACCTCTGCACGTGCGCCCCCTCAAACGTGGTGAGCCCGTAGCCGCGCATGCCGGTCCTGACCTCAGCGGTCGTCATGATGGCCGGCAATTGCTCCGTGGTGTCGGCCTGCGCCCCGAGCGCTGCCCACGAGACCCCACAGGCAACAACTGCCAGCAGAACAACCAACGCGCCGCCCGCAACAGCAGGAAGGCGTTGCGCGGGCGCGCGGGCGGAGGTGCTCGCACCGTGCGTCTTCTGTGCTACTGCGATGCCAGTTCGGTGCTGCATCGGTGCGTCCTTTGTGCAGAGTGAACGAAGGTCCTTCCCCGCTCTCGCCGAGGTGGCCCCTGGGGACTCACAGTTGCCTTCCGGTCCGCGACTTCAGAACATACTTTAACGCCACGGAGCATGACGCGTCAACACGCCTGCAGCCAAAGACGCCCCGTCGCGGCCACGGGTCATTTTGTTAGAGGCTCTAAAGCGCTCTTGCCGAATACGGTTTTGCCAAGTATAATAATACAATGGTATTGGTGTGTAAGCGCCCCCTCGCCCTCTGAGCGCTCCCGCGAAGGCATAGCTTTGTCCGCCAGGGTTCCTGAACACGTCGTTCAGCAGATAGCCCAGTCCACCGATCTTGTCGGTCTCATCGGGCGCTACTGCAACCTCAAGAAGCGAGGCAAGAGCTTCTGGGGTCTGTGCCCCTTCCACAAGGAGAAGACGCCTTCGTTCAAGGTCGATCCCGAGTCGGGGCTTTACTACTGCTTCGGGTGCAAGGAAGCGGGCAACGTTTTCACTTTCCTCAAGAAGGTCGAAGGGCTCGAGTTCAACGAGGCTCTCGAACGTCTTGCGCGCGACGCCGGGGTTGACCTGAGCCAGTATCGGATCGAAGGAGGCCCCTCACGCAGCGAGCTGGGGCAGCTCCGTGACGTAGTCGAGCTTGCGACCGCCTTCTACGCCAAGTGCCTGCGGATGTACAAGGGAGCAGAGCACGCGAGGGAGTACCTGAAGGCCCGGCAGATTAACGACGAGTCGGTGGCCCGCTGGCGGCTGGGCTACGCGCCTGACGGATGGGAGCATTTCCTTGAGCTTGCACGAGGCCGCGGCTACGAGCCACGCGTGCTGGAGTCGGCGGGCCTGGTTGTGCAGCGCACGGATTCGGACGGCCACTACGACCGGTTCCGCAACCGTCTGATGTTTCCGATAAGCGACCGGAGCGGGAGAGGCATCGGGTTCGGCGCCCGCGCGCTGAACGACGAGGATCAGCCGAAGTACCTCAACAGCCCTGAAGGCCCCCTATTCAGCAAAGGACGGTGCTTCTACGGGTTCAGCGAGGCGCGTGAGGCGATCCGGACCGAGAAGACGGCCGTGATCGTCGAGGGCTACACCGACGTGATCATGGCGCACCAGTTCGGCGTGGCGCCGGTGATGGCCGTCCTGGGGACTGCGCTGACCGAGGACCACGCGCGGGGCCTCAAGGCGCTGTGCGAGCGAGTCGTGCTGGTCTTCGACGCCGATGAAGCGGGTCAGGCCTCGGCTACCCGCAGCATAGAGGTGCTGCTGGGCGAGGACATGGACGTGCGCGTTGCGACGCTGCCCCCGGGCGAAGACCCGTGCGATTTTCTGCTGTCAGGGGGCGCCGAGGCATTTCGCAGCCGGCTGGACGCGGCCGAGGACTTCCTCCAGTTCAGGCTCAGGCGCGCCCGGGAGGCCTACGACACCGCGACCGTGACGGGCCGCTCAAGGGCCTTCGATGAGCTGGCCCAACTGGCCGGGAAGGTGACAAACGAGGCTAGGCGCGACATGCTGATCCGCTCCATAGCCGAGGAGTTTGGACTCGGCTCCGAGCGCGCCGTGGCTCGCGCGGAGTACCTCTGCTCGCGGGGCCGCCCAGCCCGGACCGATGGCCAAGCGGCCGACAAGGGGCTGGACAAGATTGACGATCAAGCAATGGCGTTGCAGCTCTTGGGCGTGCTGCTAAAGAGGCCTGAACTCCAAGGCCGGGCTGCGAATGAGCTGGATACGGGCGAGTTGCATGACTCCCGGGAGAAGGACCTGCTCCACAGGCTTCTTAAATCGGGGCCTATGCAGATGCCCGATTTTGTCACCATTCTAGAAGATTCCGCCCTATGCCAGATGGTCGCGACTGCGGTGTTCGACGAGGAATGGCGTCAAAGGCGCACTGCGCTGGATGCGGTTACATTCTATGAAGGGCTGCGTGACAGGTTGTCCAAACGCCGAAAGGATGAGGAACGTGAGCACATCCGTCAACTCAGCGTTACGACGACCACAACACCTGCTCCTGAAATGCCAGATGAGGAGCCAACGATTACCACAACCCCTGCGCCGGAAGTGACTACGAGCGCTGCTGTCCCTACCCAGGAGGAACTACTACGCGAGTACGAAGCAAGGCGTCGCGAGCAGGACAAGAAGTCGGCCAGGATCAACCCGCGAAGGGGAGCGATATGAGCGAGGAGAAGGAATCCCGAGCACCCGTGCTGGGAGACGAGGTCAAGGAGATCATAGAGCGGGGCCTGCAGAAGGGCTTCCTGACCTATGAAGAGATGAACAGTCTCCTCCCGGACGATGCCGTCAGCCCGGAGTACATCGATGAGATCCTTCTGGCCCTGGACCAGAAAGGCATTGACCTGATTGATGAAAGCGCCCTGGAGGAGGGCGAGGCGCCGGGAGAAGGAGCCGAAGAGGAGGCCCCGGTTGCGGCAGAAGAGGAGGAGGAAGAAGAGGTCGAGATCGCCGGCGGGGGCGAACAGGTGGACGACCCCGTGCGGATGTACCTGACCCAGATGGGGGAGATCCCGCTCCTGAGCCGGGAGGAGGAGATAGCGCTCGCGAAGCGGATCGAGATCACGCGCAAGCGTTTCCGCAAGCAGATCCTCCAGTTCCTCCCCTGCATCGACGAGTGCGTCAACACGCTGGAGGAGGTGCAGCTTGGAGATGTGCCGTTCGACCGCACCCTCAACGTGGCGGCCGTGCCCGACCTGGAGAAAGACGCCCTGGTCGCGCGCCTGCCGCAGAATGTCTCCACAGTCCGCAAGCTCCTCGAGAAAAACCGGGAGGCATGGCGCAAGTGGCGGACCGAGCAGTTGGGCACCGACGGCAAGGTCGAGATGCTGCGCGGCATGCAGAACCGCTGCCGGAAAGTGCAGGTGTTGCTGGAGGAACTGGGCATCAGGACCAGGAAGATCCAGCCTCTCATGAACATGGTCATGGACTCCTACAACCGGCTGCGCACCATCTACCGCGAGATGGAGGGCCTCGACGGCAGACGCTCGCACAAGGCGAAAAGGCGAGGGCTCGAGGCGGACCTGAAGCATCTCGAGGACTGGCTCTGCATGCCCCACGAGATCTTCAGGCAGCGCGCCGAGCGGACGAAGGCGGTGCACGCTGAATACGAGAAGACCAAGCAGCACCTGTCGGGCGGCAACCTGCGTCTCGTCGTCAGCATCGCCAAGAAGTATCGCAACCGCGGCCTAAGCTTCCTGGATCTTATCCAGGAGGGCAACACGGGCCTCATGCGCGCCGTGGACAAGTACGAGCACCGCAGGGGATTCAAGTTCAGCACATACGCCACGTGGTGGATCCGGCAGGCGATTACGCGCTCCATCGCGGACCAGGCGCGAACGATCCGTATCCCCGTTCACATGATCGAGACGATGAGCAGCATCCGGGACGTGATGAAACGGCTGTCGCAAGACCTCGGCCGCGAGCCGACGCTTGAAGAGATCGCCACCATGGCAGAACTCAGCGTGGCTGAAGCCCGGCGCGTGCTGAAGATCTCACGCAAGCCCATCAGCCTCGACCGGCCCGTCGGGGACAGCGAGGAGAGCACCTTCGGCGAGTTCATCGAGGACGATGCGAGCGAGTCCCCAGTCTCTGTGGCTACCCAGGAGATGCTCAAGGACAAGATAGACAACGTGCTCAGCTCCCTGACCTACCGGGAGCGCGAAATCATCAAGCTCCGATACGGCCTGGGCGACGGCTACACCTATACGCTGGAGGAGGTGGGCAGGATCTTCAACGTCACGAGGGAGCGAGTGCGCCAGATCGAGGCCAAGGCTATTCGCAAGCTCCAGCACCCGGCACGGAGCCGAAAACTGGAGGGGTTTGTTGACGGCCTCGCCGACGGCTCGTAAACTATGTGCCCAACGTGAAGGGCGGACATGGCGCAGACCCACAGATGGTGCCTGCTGATGAACATGGCAGTCGAACAACGTGAGTGTCGGCACGAGTGCGCGACACCCGGCAACCGAAGGGCTTCAAGAGGCCCGGCTCCGAAGAGCCGGGCCTTTTTTTGTTTCTCTGCGTGATGGCTGACGAACGCGAACAGGAATTCCTATGAGGGATACGCTCAACCAGATCGCTGCGCTTCAGACGTTGAACAAGGAGATCCAGCAGCAGGAGAGAGACAGGGACGCGCTGCACATAGACGTTCAGCAGCAGCACAAGCGCATAGACGAGTTGCGCAAGCGGATTGACGAAGGTGCAGCCCGCAGGGTCCAGAACCAGAAGGCCTCCGACGCGCTGGACCTGAAGGTCAGGGAAGCCGAAGAGACCAACGCCAAGTTCAACATCCAGCTCAACGTCACGAAGCACCAGAGCGAATACGACACCATACGACGCTCCATCGCCAGCCGCCAGGCCGACATAGCCAAGTGGGAGGACGAGGAGCTGGATCTGCTTCAGAAGGTTGATAACCTGCGCAGTGAGGAGACTGCCCTGGTCAAGGAACTCGAAGCCGCCCAAAAGGAGCTTGGAGAGATCGAGCGAAGGGTGGCCGAGCAGGCAGCCGAGTACGACCGGCGCATTTCAGAGGTGCAGCGGCAGCGCGACACGCAGCAGCAGCAGATCGAGCCCAGGGTGCTTGAGGCCTATCGGCGCGTGGCAAACGGGCTATGTGAAGCCGCCCTGGTCGAGGTGAAGCGAAGGATCTGTCAGGGTTGTTTCACCATGATTACCAAACAGACCGAGAACGAGCTGCTCCGCGACAGCGCGATAGTCTATTGCCAGAGCTGCGGCCGCATCCTCATGCTGGCCGAGGGGGAGGAAGTGCTCTCAGGGGACGTCGAGGATTGAGGGCGGGCGGCGGTTGCAGCCTGGCCCTCCTCTGCACGCAAGTGCGTCCCGCGCAGACCGGTCGTCTTCCAACCGACGATTGCCGGAGCGGGTCGCGCCCGTCAGATAAGCGACCTCACGTAGTCGGCATCCTTCGCGAGTATCTCGCGCCACTGTTCGACGGAGAATTTGCCCACGCTCTCGTCCTCTATCGTCAGCGGCCCATCGTAGCCCGCCGCCTTGAGTATTGAGACCACCCGCGTGTGATCCACGTCGCCTTCGTAGATGGGACAGACATACTCCCCGTACTTGTAGCCGATCTCCCGCTGGACGTTGCGCAGTTTCTTGGGGAACGAAATGTTCTTGATGTGGGTATGGTAGACCCGGCCGGCATACTTCTCAATTATCTCGTAGACCTTGCGGAGCGGATGGCCGTACCAGTAGAAGTTCCCACTGTCAAGGGTGAGCCCGAACCGGTCGTCGCCGGTCGCATCAATGACCTTGTCCATGAACTCAGGCCGGTTGGTTGTGTCGCCGTGGTTCTCGACGGCGATGCGTACCGAGGAGGTTGCCGCAAGGCCGCTGCGCACGCCCTTCGCGCATCGTCGGACGAACTCATCTTCGGACATGCCGTCCTTGCGCAGTATCATGTCCACCCTCACCGCTGGAATGCCCATCTCTTCCGCGGCCTCGCAGGTCGTCACGAGCGCTCCGATCTCGCCGTCGAGGTCGTCGCTGGAGAAGTCGTTGCCCATCAGGAACGCGCAGATGCTCGCGCCCTCCTCCTCGAACAGGCCGCTGAGCCTGGCGCGGTCATCGGCCGACGACAGCACAAAGGCCCCGCCCTTCCGGCATGGCCAATCGATCCTCGTTCCCTGCTCCACCGCCAGCTCCACGGAATCAATGCCCAGTGAATCCATCCCAACGAAGCTGTCCGGCTCGCCGATGGTCGTCAGGAAGTAGTCTCGAATAGCTACGTACATTTGAGTCCTCCTCAAACGTGAGGCGGCACTGCCATAGGCCGCCCTGGAAACCCGATGCGCAGAGTGCGCTCGCCGGAACCACGGGGCGCAATGCTACCACGCGCCCAATCTGCATGCAACAGCAAAGTCCGCGGCGCGCTCGACCTGTCGAACCGCCCTACTCTGCCACGCCTTCTATGTGGTATCATCATCATCAGCCACCGCCCTGAGCCGGAGGAAACGCCATCACGAACTCATCGCTGACCCCCGAGGAATACGAGCTGCACCTAAAGGACCTCCGACAGAGGCTCACGCTCTATCTTGAAAGGGGTGAGGGGGAGATCAAGCAGCTTCTGCACGACACCGAATCCGTGCTGGAGCTGGCGCAGGATTTCTCCGAGATCCTGGAGCGCAACCAGGACGTGCAGGGGCTTGCCGCGGAGCTTCTGGCACGGCGTGAGCAGCAGAGATTCCTCGCGCAGTCTGCCGCGCCGCGCGAGGGGCCGGGCTGCCTGCTGGGCTGGCTGCTGCACCGGCGGAAGTAGACCCATGCAGCAAGTACTCAGCGCCAGACACAGATTGACACTGATCGACACTGACAACGGCGGAACTTACAATAGGCCGTAGAACATAAATCGCGAGGAGATACTTCTTCATGAGAATGCTGCGAGGGCCGGCAGGAACACTGATGCAGGCTATTGCATTCGCACTGGTTTTCTTGGCCGCTGCGCATTGCAGCGCCTGGGCCCGGGACTTTGTTGATCTGAGTGAGGCGGTCGTGGTGGTCCGCCCAGGCGACTTGCCCAACGCCGAACAGGCCGCAGCCACCGTCTTGATCGAAGAGTTGGAGGCCCGAAGCGGCATTCGTCTATCCACATCATCAACATGGCCGGCCGGGAAGCCGGTCGTGGCCATTTCATCCGAACCGGAGGTAGCGGCCTGGGGTCGCCCCATCCCGGCGCGCGATGGTACGGACCTGCCGGAATCCCGTCCCGAAGGGTACCGTCTCTTCGTGGATTCGCGTGAGGTTACGGTGCCCGTCGTGTGGGTGGCCGGCGCCGATCCGCGCGGCGCCCTCTACGGCGTGGGGGCGCTGCTGCGCCATGTCGACTGGGCGCAAGGCCGTCTTCGCGTTCCGGCCGGGCTGGACATCGCCACGGCCCCGGCTTACCCCATACGCGGCCATCAGCTCGGCTACCGGCCAAAGGCGAATTCCTGGGATGCGTGGGATGCATCCCAGTACGATCAGTACATCCGAGAGCTCGCCTTTTTCGGCATCAACAGCGTCGAGAACATCCCCTTCCCGGCCGACCAGCGCAGTCCGGTGATGAAGGTGTCCCGGAAGGAAATGAACCGAGAGCTTAGCGCGATCTGCGACCGCTACGGTCTCGACTATTGGGTATGGACGCCCGCCGAGTTTGACCTTAACGACGGCGAGGCCCGTGCGCAAGCGCTCCGCGACCATGAGGAACTCTATCGGGACTGCAAGGAGTTGACGGGCGTCTTCTTCCCCGGCGGGGACCCCGGCAACAATCCGCCGCAGTTGGTGCTTCCGTTCCTGGAGGACATCGCGAAGCGGTTGCTGGCTGCTCATCCCAAGGCGCGGGTCTGGCTCTCCTTGCAGTCATTCGATGAAGAGCAGGCGCAGTACGTCTTCGACTACCTTGAACGGGAATCGCCCACGTGGCTGGGAGGGCTCGTCGCCGGACCGTCCAGTCCTCCCATCGCGGAAACCCGCCGACGGCTGCCAAAGCAATACAAGCTCCGCCTGTATCCGGACATCACCCACAACAAACTCTGCCAGTACCCGGTGCCTTGGTGGGACCAGGCCTACGCGCTGACTCTCGGACGGGAAGCCCCCAACCCGCGTCCCGTCCAGTACGCGGCCATCCACAACTGGTTCGCTCCCTACAGCGACGGGTTCATTGCCTATTCGGACGGCGTCCACGACGACGTGAACAAGATCGTTTGGAACGCCCTGAGCTGGAACCCGGACGCCGATGTGCGCGATATCCTCGTCCAGTACAGCCGGGTCTTCTTCGGCCCCGCCGTGGCCGAGGAAGCCGCCGACGGCATCCTCGCGCTGGAGAACAACTGGCGCGGCCCGCTGATCGACAACGCCGCAGTGGAAGGGACCCTGCTCTACTGGCAGCGACTCGAACAGAAGATGCCGCACCTGGATGGGAACTGGCGGTGGCAGCTATGCCAGGTGCGTGCCTGCTACGACGCTTATGTCCGCCGTCGTCTGGTCAACGAAACCAGGCTGGAGGAAGAAGCGAACGCCATCCTCGCCGAGGCCGGGAAACGAGGGGCTGATACGGCGATGGACGAAGCCATGGCCGTGCTGAACCGTGCCGTCACCGCCCCCGTCAGTCCGGAATTGCGCACGCGCATCGTAGAGCTCTGCGACAAGCTGTTCCATTCATGCGGACTACAGACCAGTGTCGAGAAGTACCACGCGGACGGCTCGGAACGGGGAGCGATCCTCGATTTCGTCGATTACCCCATGAACAACCGCTGGTGGCTCGAAGATGAGTTCAAGCGAATCCGCGGATTCAGTTCCGAGACAGAGAAGGTCCAGCGGTTGGAGCTGATCGCCACATGGGAACATCCCGGGCCGGGCAGCTATTACGACGATGTCGGGAACACAGCCAAATCGCCGCACGTGCTGCGTAGCGAGGTGGTCGTCACCGAACCGGGTGAGGAGGCACACCCTGAACCCACCTATTGGTGGTGGGACAGCGGCAGGAGCCGCGCGCGCCTGTCCTGGCAGACGAGTATGAACTGGCCGCTGGCGGTGGTGTACGAAGGCCTGGATCCCGACGCGACTTATACGGTGCGGCTCACCGGATACAACGAGTCGCTCTTGCGCATGGACGGCGTTCGCGTGAAACCGACGCTCGACGGCAAGGAGATGGGCCAGTTCAAGGAATTCCCGGTGCCTCCCGAGTACATCCAGGATCGAAAGCTGGTGCTCACCTGGGATCAGCCCGACGAAGGTCAACTGAACTGGCGGCACAAATCCCGCCTCGCCGAGATCTGGCTTCTTAAGCAGCCAGGATGACCTCAGGCGAGGGGCGCCGGGCTGCCTGCCGGGCTGGCTGCTGCGCCTGCGCAGGTACACCCGCGGCGCTCCCTGCGCGCGCAGTCATGGAGTCCGTTGCCGCCCTCACACAAAGCCTCTTGAACCAGCACGAAGAATCTATCCTCTAAGGAATTGACACCCGCCACATAGTGGCGTAGACTGGGGCTCGGAGGGAACGGGAATGGCTGAAAACGTCCTTTACTACGGCGACAACCTGGACATTCTCCGCCGCCACGTCCGCGACGAGACGGTGGACTTGATCTACCTGGATCCGCCGTTCAATTCCAACGCTGCCTACAACGTGCTGTTCGCCGAACGCAACGGCTCCCAGGCGGCAGCGCAGATCAAAGCGTTCGAGGACACCTGGCATTGGGACGAGGCTGCAGCCCGGCTCTACCAGGAAGTCGTGGAAGCAGGCGGGCCCGTCTCACAGGTAATGCAGGCGTTTCGCACCTTCCTGGGCGATAACGACATGCTCGCCTACCTTGCGATGATGGCCCCGCGCCTCGTGGAACTGCGCCGCGTCCTCAAGCAGACCGGCAGCATTTACCTGCACTGCGACCCGACGGCGAGCCACTACCTGAAGATGCTCATGGACGCGGTTTTCGGACCCGTCAACTTTCGGACGGAGATCGTCTGGAAGCGGAGTAGCGCGCACAGTGATACGAAACAGGGTCGCCGTCAGCACGGGAGGATTCACGACCTGCTGCTTTTCTATACGAAGAATGACGAGTGGACGTGGAATCCAATGTACACACCCTACGACCCTGAGTACGTAGAGCAGTTCTACAAATACAGGGAAGAGGGGACAGGGCGACGGTATCGCATGGACAACTTCACAGCGGCAAAGCCCGGCGGCGATACGAAGTACGAATGGCGTGTAAAGCGTCGCACGGGGGCTCGCGAATGGGAAAGTGACCTGGAAGACGAATGGAAGGCGCCAAGAGAGGGATACGAGTACAAGGGCGTTCCACCGTACAAGGGACGGTCATGGGCCTATTCCAGAGCCAACATGATCGAGTACGCGAAGGCCGGCCGTATCTGTCACACCGGAACGGGGACGCCTTGCTACAAGCGTTACCTGGACGAAATGCCAGGGGTCCCGCTCCAGGACCTCTGGACGGATGTTAAGCCTATTGGCGCGCAGGCTCGTGAGCGCTCCGGCTACCCCACCCAGAAGCCCGAGGCCCTCTTGGAGCGCATCGTCAAAGCGAGCTCGAACGAGAGCGACCTGGTCCTCGACCCCTTCTGCGGCTGCGGCACGACGATCACCGTGGCCGAGCGCCTGAAGCGCCGGTGGATCGGCATCGACATCACGCACCTGGCCATCGCTATTGTCAAGCACCGACTCTTGGACAGCTTCGGTCCGGGCTGCCGGTACGATGTCATCGGGGAACCTACGTCGCTACCAGACGCAGAAGCTCTGGCCGAAGGCGACCCCTATCAGTTTCAGTTCTGGGCGCTGGGCCTGGTTGGAGCACGCCCCGCCGACGGGAAGAAAGGTGCGGACAAGGGCATTGACGGGCGGCTTTACTTCCACGATGAGGGGGCCAAAGGGCCGACCAAGCAGGTGATCTTCTCGGTGAAGGCGGGCCACGTCTCTGTGGCCCATGTGCGCGACCTTCGGGGCGTTATGGAGCGGGAGAAGGCCCAGGTCGGCGCGCTGATTTCACTGGAAGAGCCTACGTCCGCCATGCGCGCAGAAGCCGCCAGCGCAGGGTTCTACGAATCCTGGGGCAAGAAGTATCCTCGCTTGCAGTTGCGGACGGTCAAGGAGCTCATCGAGGGTAAGGGGTTGGACATGCCCGTGTTCGCGGATGATTCGCGCACATTCCGGAAGGCCCCGGAATGAGAGGACGCAGGCGGCTGTTCCTCTAAGAGGTTTGAGATAAGTCCATTCAGGTTTCTCGATCCCTCACCCTATCCCTCTCCCCTGGGGAGAGGGGATTCCCCCTCCCGCCGGGAGGGGGTTTGCGGGGAGGGAAGAACTTGAACGCGCCTATTCCAAATCGCTTAGCAGAATCAGTCCTCCCGCTCCGCCTGGCCCACCAACACCGCCACCACCAGCAGAACGACCACAAGGCCGAGGTCGCCGCGGTTGCCGTCCACGGTCATGTTCGAGCCGTCCTCGGTAACGAGCAGCTCGGCGCGATCCTGTCCCTGCACGTCCTTCAGGACCACTCTGTTGACACGGGCCTTGCCGACGTACCCGGAGGCCCACACGACAAGCCCGGCAACGAGGCACAGCCACAAGACCATCCGCAGCCAGCGTTTTCGGTGCTTCGCGCGGCTCATCTCCCTCTCCAATTTTTCCAGGCGCTCTTCAGTAGTCATACGTCTTTCCTTTCCGGTTCAGGGCCCCGGTTCGTCTCCCCGGCTGCGTACCCTGCTGCGCGGCAAGCCATCCCTTACGATGTAGCGGCGATTGACGCGCCCGCACTTGCCAAGGAGAGCCGCGCTGCCTCTGAGACCGTGAGCCATTCCGTCTGTGTGCTGGTTGGCATCCCCAGCAGGATACTCGAAGCGGCCAGGGCAAAGTCAACACCACTGTGGCGAAGGCTTGCCATGCCTGCTCCTGCCTGGCTTGCCGGGGACACCTTGCGGACCCGCACGGTGTCCCCGTACATGCGAAGTTCGACGCGCTGCGGCCTGATCACGAAGGCAAGAGACCGGAAGGAGAGAAAGGGTTCAGAGCTCAGGGTTCAAGCCCGCGCAAGCGGGCGCATGAGTCGTAGCCCGGCGCGCAAGCGCCGGGCACGCGGACAGCCAAAACAACCAGCCCCCGTAGGGGGCGTCTCTAGATCGGCACCTCCCCACTGCCACGCGAAACCCCGTTGCCTCGGCACGTTGCGGCGGATCCATCCCGACGAGATGCTCTTCACCGAACGCACAAGGTCGGAGACGCACACGCCGGTCCTGACGTCTGCCAGGAGGTGAATGTGATCGCGCGTCCCCCCGATCGCACGAGCGAACCCGAAATCATTATTGATCAGCGCAGCGAGATAGGGGTAGAGACGTCGTCGCAGCACATCCGTCATGAGACGGCGGCGCTCTTTGGTGGAGAAGACCAAATGGGCGGTGATTTGCGAATACGTGTGCGGCATTGTTTGGTGCCCCGAATGAAACGCCCCCTACGGGGGCTAGAAATTGTACCACGCCCGGTGACCCGGGGCTCTGTATCTGTTTAGCCCGCAGAGGACAGAGAGAACACAGCATTGTCAAGCCCGAAGGGCGACAGGGTGTAGCCACGGGCGTCAGCCCGTGGTTACAGGGATAGGGACACGTTCCAGCCCCCGCAGGGGGCGACAGATGCTACTCTGCGAAGTAGCTCCCTGCTCTGCGAGCCTACTCCGCCGAAGCAGCTTCGGCTGCGAAGGCCGGAAGCCGCTACGCATTCTCATGCAGAAAGGCGGGAGGGCAGGGCGAGGCGACGCTATGGGGCCGCGGGAAGGCGGGTCAGCTATCAGCTTTGAGCTGGCGGGCATGGAGGAGTTGTTGCGCGCCAGGACTTTGTGCTGCTCGCACCCCTGGATATAACGCCCATTCGGCAGGTCAAGCAAGATCGCTATGTTCTGGTGGCGAACGGCGCGCCGAAACCGCCGCAGTTGTAAGTCCGTCCACCCGGCATGGATGTGGTATGCGCCGGGTTGCTGAGGCTGGGCCCCTGGGCGATAGTTGTCTTCCGTACTGGTGAGAGGTCTATAACGACAATCGATGACTCGGACACGCCACCGTCGGCAAGCATCGAGCTTCCGCTTCATCTCTGAGTAGGGCAATTCGTGATTGTATATCATGAACACGAAGATATCTTTCCGCCCGTATCCGACATCCTTTAGAATTGCGACACCGCGACGGACCTGTCGCCACGTGTTGTAGGGCCCATCCCATGCAATGCGGGGTTTCACAAAACGAGCGGCCTTCAGCACTTTTGCGCGTTCCGCGGAAAGCAAACATAGGTCAAAGCCGCTCTGGCTTTCGCAAATGACACGATGCCCATCCACAGTCCGGTACGAGATGAGCTCGCGTAGAATATCGTCAATATGAGGATTGGCGAGCAGGTTATTGTCGTAGAATACCAGTCGGCGCTTGCGTATCTCTTGCAGAATCGAGGTCTTGTACGTGAATCTGGGCTCGATGCGCCACGTGCCGCAGAACGTGCAGCGCCGTGGACAGCCACGCGACGCGTGGATAATTTGATAGTCCAGATCCTCGGGCAGTAGCGAGAAGTCTATGACGACGTTCTCTGCCACTCCGCCCCGGTACAACCCTGGTTTCACCGACGCGAAAGGGCTGTTCCGCTTGCAGTGGTCAGGCATAAGGGATGCGTAGATGCCGCCGATCTCGATATTGGCACTGGGATACGCTCTGTGGTAGAAGGCCGCTGCGTCATGCACGTACTTCGACCAATAAGTGAACAGCGAAGTTATGAGGATTCTGTCGGGATCGAATTCGCATCGGACAAGGCCCCGTACAAGCCGCACGACATCTCCGCGCTCCCTGTGATAGGTGCCTATCTTAAGCAAGCCGATGGGCAAGAAGTGAGAATGGTTCTTGCTCTTCAGAGGTATGGGAAAATCAGGCTCGACCAGCAGTAGCTTCATGCGGTGTCCGCCATCCGAACGGTTATCTTCAGAGGAAACGGCTTGTTCCGCAGCGCCCGTTTGAATGCCTGATACTTCATCCTCTCTTTCTCCAGGGCTTCACTGTTGCCCCACTCGACAATGACTTTAGCACCCGTAGGTTCTACAACGTAGTCCCGTACATAGACTAGCGGATCGGGGCCTCTTCTCTTGTAGTCGTCCCAGGTGTCCAGATAGATCAGAAGAGCAGCCATGGGCATGGCCAAGGCGTTCACCGGAAAAAGCCTCCAGGATTTTGCAGAAGTCCAGATGCGCCAATCATGCAGGAGAATTGCCAAAGCGGCCGGGACAGCATGTGTAACTACAAATGCCCGGTTGCTCATTTCGTCGACGGC
>Ga0315274_10000886_pt1 | contig 46474 bp, 35 predicted proteins | sample YL17G02_20_MG_FD_203700 | JGI IMG/M metagenome (GOLD analysis project Ga0315274, IMG submission 203700) | Sediment microbial communities from Yellowstone Lake, YNP, Wyoming, USA - YL17G02_20 | ecosystem: Environmental > Aquatic > Freshwater > Lake > Sediment | place: USA: Wyoming | collected... | reverse complement strand
TAATCCGGGCCGGCGTCATTTTCGGTTCGCTCATCTGTTTGGGGGCGTTCATTTTTGGCGTCTCTCAAGGGTATGTGCGCAGTCAGAGCAGCCTGAAAAGCGCGAAGGGGATGGCCGCTTTGATAAATGATGTAAACTGGGAGAAGCGGGATTCTTATGTTGAAAATCTCAAGCATCTGGATGGCTTCCGGGAGAAGATGGTCGGCTTAGAGCAAAAAGAGATGAGGCATCCCCTCATCCGCTCAGGAATGTCCAGGACCGGCATGGTCCTCGTGGCCGCTCGTGAACTTTACTACCGAAAAGGCAGCCCCTTCATTCAATATTATTACCGTGAGCTAGAAAACCGTTTGAAAAAATTTCGGGGGGGAGAGGATTATCCCGCTTATGCCGTCAAGGACTTCTTCAAGGCGTACCTGCTTATGGGAGAGGAAAGCCCCAGGCTTGATAGGTCGTATTCGGATTTCCTTAAGAAAGAGCTCATAGGAATTCCCAACCAGAAAATTTCGGACGAAAGCGCCGAAGAGATCAGCCCGCTCGTCGAACGTCAGATAGAGTATTTTGTCCAAAACTTAGGAAAAGAAGGTATGCCCCCGTTTGAGAACGATAAGAATCTTGTCCAATCCATTCGGACCTTGATCAACAAGCCGATCGACCTAGAGGAGGACTACCAGAACTTCATAAGAGACGCCCAATTTAAGCTCCCCCAGACATTCACCTTGTCCCAGATTTTAAAAGGACAGCACCCGGATTTTCTTTCCTGTGAGTTTAAGGTTCCGGGATCTTTCACCAAAGCGGGTTGGGAAGATGTTATCAAACAGGCCATCGAAGACTGGAGTCAAATTCCGGAAAAGGAAAGCTGGATCCTCGGTCAAGCCCAGCCCCTAGGCTCTGATCTGCGCGACCCGAAAAAGCGGTCGGCAGGATTGAGAGAACTCTATTTCCAGGATTATTCCCGCAACTGGTGGCAGTTTCTTCAGAGCATTCGCTATGCTCGCTTTGAAGATTTAAGTTCGGCCTCAGAAGCTTTGAAGATCTTAAGCGATCCCAAGGAGTCTCCCCTAAAACTTATCCTGGATGCTGTGGCTCGGCAGACTCGCTTCGAGGTAGAGCCCACCTCGGGAGGGGGATTTGCCAAGGCGTTTAAGGGCGCGAGCCAGATATCTAGCAAGATACTAAAAAAACCTGTTCAAAAGAAGGCTGCAAAATTTGCCTTGGACAAGGCGTCCCCAGATTCTCCTAAGGAGGAACTCATTCAGGGGATCAACGAGGAATTTGCCAAGCTTCACAGCCTGAGCCCGGCGACCGGGGGAAAAGAGGAAAGCCCAAAAGAGCTCGCTGTTTTGCTCGCGCAGTATGCCACCTTGAAAGAGAAGCTCCAATATATCGAGAGTGACCCAGGCCTCAAAGCGAAAGAAGTGGCCACGGGCGTACTCGAGAAGCAAGTAGGAGAGCTTCCAGACGCCGTCAGGGCCATTCATACGGCGCTGCCGGAGAGCGATTTCGACGCCGAGGCTAGAACAGCTCTCTTTGAACAGCCCCTCAGGAACGTCTGGGGAGTCATTCTCAAAGAAGTTCAAAGCGGTTTGAATGACGTTTGGCGCAACAATGTTTATCAGCCCTATGCGCAGAGTTTGGCTTCTTGTTATCCCTTTGATCCCCAGGGCAAAGACGACGCTCCTATAGATGAAGTTGTCCGGTTTTTCGATCCCAAGGAGGGAGTTATCGGTAAATTCGTCAATGAAGAACTCAAACCGTTTGTCAAGCTGGACACATGGAAGTCCATTCCCTGGATGGATCAGGGACTCTCACTTTTCCCCCCGGCGGTGGACGCTCTTGAGAAAGCGGAAGCTATCCGGCAAGCTCTTTTTGAGGCCGGCAGTGCCGGCAGTCTGAAAGTCAGCTTCAATCTTATGGCAGATTTTCCCGAGCCTGTGGGGCTAAAAGATGAAAAGAAGAAAATTGAAATAAAGAATTCAATCGACCAAATCTCTCTTGAAATCGCCGGAAAGCTTTATCCTTACAGGATGGGCCGCCCGGACTGGATCGATTTCTCCTGGCCCGGGACCGAAGGCCCCTTGGGCGCCCGCCTAACGATAAATTCCAAAAAATATAACTATGAGCCCATAAAGTCTGACGGAGTCTGGGGCTGGTTCCGGCTGCTTGATAAAGCGGATATCACGGAGGTTCCGCCGACGGAATGGAATATCCGCTGGTTATTTGGGCAGCCGGGCCTAAACCAGGTCAGAATCCAGTACAGGTTGAAGACGAAAAGTCCTTTTCATCCGTTCCGGAGCACCAAAGATTTCTTCCGTCTGCAATTGCCGGAGAGCTTGATCTCTGACATTGTCACGAACTAGACTGAACACCATGTCGAGCCCAGCATTTTTTTACGGGAAGCTTCCGAACTTTAGCGATTTCGTCCGCCACAACGCCAGCGGTTCGGAGGTCCGGGCTCTGGACCGGTGGCTCCAAGAAGGCCTCTATGCGGCCGCTCATCATTTCGGCCGGGACTGGAATAAGGCCTATGAAAGGGCTTCCGCCTACCATTTTATTTTTTCACCCGAGGATACGGGAGGGGGCGTTCTTGTCGGCATCTTACAACCCAGCCGTGACAGGAGCGAAAGGAAGTATCCGTTCTGTGTGGCGCTCAAAGAGGAAAAAAGGACGTTCGATGAGAAGGCGATGCCCCTGATTCCTTTGGGTTTCGAGCTTTTTTTCGAGGAGTCCCGAGAAATCATCCAATTGGGGATGGAAGGCTTCTCCCTCTCGAATTTGGCGGAACGAATCGACGATTTGGGAACTTCGGTTGAGAAAAACGTAGAGGCCAGTCACCGGAGTTTTCGAGAGTATCTCGCCGAAACCACCCAAGAAAGATTTTGGTCCGGCCTTTTCGGCAGCTTTAGCGATCCAAAGAAATTTCTCGTCGTCCATAATATCATTGAGATTTTTAAGCCCGACTCGCCCTACATGCCCCGATCCTCAAAGGTCTGTATTCGATTCCCCTTGAGCGGGCAAGAGCATTCCTCCATCCAGGAAGTCTGTTTTTGGGTTCAATTGTGCTCGCGGCTTCTCGGCGACAGCCTCTTTCATCCCCATCTGTTCTGGAAAGTCCGCGGAAAAAATGGAAAAGACTTCCTATTTCTTTTCCCCGGAAAGGTCCAGGCAAGGAGTTTTATTCAGCTGGTCGACCCCGATGCGGAGAATGACTCCGTCTGCAAGCTGGATGAGGAGGGGAAGGAGAAGCTGGCTCAGCGAGACCTCAGAATTCCAGCCGGTTACAGCGAGCTTTTTGCCAGCCGGGAGTCGACTTTAGCCGATGTCTTGAGGGAGATCGGCTATTCCCAGAGCAAGGGCGAAGATTTTGATTGAAATCGAGGAAGAATTCAGATAGAGTAAAAAGTCAGCAGGTCACAATTCCAAAACGCGAAGTGTTCAGTGTTGCCCGGATCATGATTCCGTGAACGCTTCTGAACAAGTTGGAGATCCGAGAGTGGAGATCGAAAGGGTCCGGATGAGACATGGCAGGGGAACTACCAAGAATGGCTGAATCCTCGATTCCCGATAACGTGACGGAACTGCTCGACCCAGTTTCTTCAGATTCTCCGACCGGCCGGGACGCCGCCGCGGAAGAGAGCTATTTCAAGCTAGATCTGGAAATCGGGAAAGCCAACCCCAGCTATGGAATCTGCGCCGATCTGGCGACACAAATTCTCAAAGAAAAATGCAAAGATCTCCGAGTCGCCTCATGGCTTTGTTTTGCCTGGTTCCGGATGGATAAAATGGCCGGCCTCCGGAACGGGATCCTCCTGCTCACGGGCTTATTGAAAAAGTACGGACCGGGGCTGTTCCCCGTGAACCCTCTTCACCGGAAAAGGGCTCTCCAGTACCTGAATTCGAGCCGCATGATCAAGCTGATCGAGGCGGAAAAAATCAGCCGGGAAAATGCCCCTCTCGTTCAGGAGATCGTTCAGAATTTTGAGGCTTTCGTTTCAGAAGCGAAAAATCAGTATCCTGGGAATGTCCCTGAATTCAAAGATTTTTTCAAGGTGCTGGGGACGTTGAAGGAAACTGCCCAACAAGTCCTGGCCAAGGGCTCTCCCCAGGAAAAGCCGGTGCCCGCCCGAGGACCGGAAAGACAGCCGCCTCCCCTAGCAAAAACGGCTGCCGGAGAAGAAGCGGCCAAAAAGCCTTTTGCTCCGACAGGCACAAGCGCAAGGGATCTGGTTCTCGCTTCAGAAAAGGAAGCCCTGATTGCCATCAAGAAAGCGCTGAGATACTTTTCCCAGGAAGAAAAAGATGAGGTAAAACGATGTGAGCCCTATCTCTTCGCCCTGTCCCGGGCCCTTGTTTGGGGAAGAATGGCCCTCCCTCCTGAGGAAAATTCTGTCACTCAGGTTGGTTCGCCTGATTCCGCCATCCAGAACAAGTTTCAGGAATGGCTGGCCAATAGGGAATGGGACAAGCTGATCCCGGTCATCGAGTCCAACTTTCTTGATGAAGAGACAGGGTTCAAATTCTGGCTGAGGGGCCAAAAGCATCTGTGTTTCGCCTTGGATCAAAAGGGAGGACGAGCCGCGGCGGCCGCGGAAGAAATCAGGTCTCGGCTGTCCAACCTCCTCGAGCGTTTTCCCGATTTGTGCCGGTTGAAATTTAGCAATCAGACGCCCTTTGTCGACGAGGAGGCGGCCCGATGGATCGAGGCCGAGATCACGCCCCGTTCAAAGAAAACGCAAGAGGCGATCCTGCTTCCTCCGATTCTCGGAGAGGATTATGAGCCTCTCAATAAGGACTACGAAAGGGCCTGCTCAGAACTCCCCAGGAACTTTGAGAAAAATCTTCGGGCGTTTCAACAGAGTATATCGGGCGAAACACGTCGGAAGGGGCGGTTTCTCTGTCTGTTGAATCTTGCCAATTTTTGCCTTGCGGCCAAGCAACACGCTCTCGCCAAGATCCATCTCGACCGCCTGTCGGAACAGATCGAAGCTTACCAGCTCGCCGAATGGGAGCCGGCCCTCTGCTTGGCAGCCTGGCAGTCCACCTTTCTGGTCAACCAAAAACTCCTCCAGGCCAAACCGGACTCCGAGCAACAGGCTTCGCTGGAAAAACAGCAGAAGATTCTCTTTATAAAAATCGGAAATTATGACGGATCGCTGGCTCTCAAGCTGGCGAGCCTGACACCAAAAAAAGGAGAATGAATCATGTCAAGACCAATCGCGCCTAAAATCGGCACCCGGGTTAAGGTCTCCATCCTCCCCAGTTCGGATGCCAAGGAAAGCGTTGAGCTCGATTATCGTCTTCTCATCCCCGGCAACCTGAGCCGGAGTGAGGCGGGGAGCCAAGGAGCGGTCAAAGATCGGCGGCTCAGGACGATCGCCCGGAAGGGAGATTTTGAAAAGGTCCTAAAGGATATCAATCCCAAGATCAAGATGTCGGTTCCCAACAAGCTTTCCGAGGACCCGACGGCGGAGATGGAAGTCAACTTGGACTTCAAGGAGATGAAAGATTTTCACCCGGATCAGATCGTCCACAAAGTGGAGCCTTTAAAAGATCTTCTGGAGGCCCGGGAGAAACTCAAACAGCTCAAGCTCCAGGTCCTTAAGGACGTGAAGTTCCGGAAAGCCATCGAAGCCGTCCTCAAAGAGGGAGGCGGCAGTGTGGATGAACTCATCTCAAAGCTGGCCCCCGGTGAGGCTGAGGCCAAGAAGCAAAAGGCCAAGACGTGAAGGTCCGGAGACTATGAAGGGATCTGAGGAGGTCTAAAATGGAAAAAGAAAAAGAGAAAGAAAAAGGAACCGTCCAGGAAGTCGAGGTCGGCGCCGTCGAAGGCCTGATCACGATGCTGGATACGGAAGAGAAAAAAAGCGCCGTCGCGGAGCTCATCACTCGGATCGGGAAGGAAGCCGAAGTCTTCCGGGTGGGCGGTGCCCTGATCGATTCCTATATCGGCGAGATCGATAAGGTCATAAGCGCCCAGATGGATGAGATTCTCCATCATAAAGAATTTCAGGAGCTGGAATCGACCTGGCGCGGCCTGCATTTTCTCGTTCAGAACACGGAATTCAGCAAGCCTATTAAGTTCGAGCTTCTCGACTGCTCGAAAGAGGAACTGTACGAGGACCTCAACGAGGCCGCCATGGGCGAAGGATACGAGAAAGATTCAGGCCTCTGGCACCATATCTACTGGGGGGCTTATGACAAAGTCGGCGGGCATGCTTACACCTCCATCGTTGCCGATTTCCAGTTTGACAACACGGCCCAAGACATCAAATTAATGCAGCATCTGGCGATCCTTGGAGAAAGCGCTCAGTTGCCGTTCATCGCGAATTCCAGCTCCCAGTTTTTTGGAGAGAAAAATTTTGTGGATGTCATGAACAACCGTTTCCTTAAGGAACAGATTAATGACAGCGCCGAATACACCGCCTGGCGGGCCTTCCGCGACGATGATCGTTCCAAATATGTCGGCCTGGCCCTTCCTCGATTCCTGGGCAGGCTCCCTTACAGCCCTAAAGACGAACCGACCAAGAATTTCAATTACAGCGAAGGAATCTACAAAGAAGGCCGGGACAACAGCCTCTGGTGCAGTGCCTCATTTGCCCTGGCCTCCAACATGGTCAGGAGCTTTGAAAATTGGGGCTGGAGCGTCAAACTGGTCGGGGTCGATTCCGGGGGCATTGTCAAAAATCTGCCGACTCCGACCTACGAAGAACACGGCCAGACAAAGCTCAAAGTCCCCGTCGAATCATCTGTCGGACAGGCTAAAGACTATGAGCTGGCCGAGCTCGGCTTCATTCCGCTGGCCCACTGGGAGAGGACGGATTATGCCTGTTTCTTCGAGGTCCCCTCCGTCCAGAGGCCGAAGCTTATCAAGAATGATCCTCAGGCGACAGCCAATTATGCTGTTGGAGCCAGACTCCAATACACGTTCCTTGTTACCCGGATTGCTCACTATCTGAAGTACCGCCAGCTTCGGTTTGTCGGGGCCAATAAGAATGCGGGGGAGATCCAGGAGGATTTGTCGAATTGGCTGAAAACCATTACCTCCGACCAGCCCAGCGCTCCAGAAAGCGTCATTGCCGAACGGCCTCTGCGGTCTTTTCAGCTGACAGTCAAGCCCCTGGAGGAAAAACCCGGATTCTTCCAGATCGATGCCGAGTTCAGGCCTCATATCGCTATCACCGGGATGGACATCTCGTTAAAACTGGTGGCCTATCACTCGGCTGAAGAAGCGGCCTAAATCGAAATGCCTTGAGACGAGCTTTTTTGAAACTAAATCCAATCTAAAGGAGGTTTTTACATGGCTTTTAAAGGAGAACTGTTTGTCGAAGGACCAGACGGCCCCCTCGAGGGACCGCGGGAAAACGGAACGAGTCTCATCTACGAGTTCACTCACGAGGTTTACCTACCCTACGAAACGGAAACCAACAGGGTCCAAGGATCTCGCCGGCTGACCGCGTTTTCTCTGACCAAGGATATTGACAAGATCACGCCCATCCTCTACCAGTACTGCTGCGAAGGAACCAAAATGAAATCAGTGACGATCATTCTTTACAAAATCAAAGATGCGAGTGAGACTCCCTACTTCAATTATATCCTGGAGAACGCGACGATCGTTTCCGTCAAGAACGTGATGCCCACCACCAAGATCAAGGAGAATGAGAATGTCGGCCATCTTGAAGAAGTGAAATTCATGGCCGAAAAGTTCACCTGGAATTACGAACCCACTGATAAAGACGGACGAAAAGGGGGAAGCCCGACTTATCAAGAGGTGGCCTTCTAGTAAAAATCTTAGAAATCCTCCTCGTCTTAAACTCTATCTGGATTTTTTAATTTTTTGAAGAGCGTCTGATCGAGTAGATTAGTTTTTTTGGTCTCGCCAACGTTGAAATGGATAATATCAGTCTGTATGACATTTTAGTCGGGTACTTTACCCATGAGGGCCTTGAACCCGTCGATACCGATCTCGCCTCTTTCAAACGGCTCTCCGAGGAAGAGAAACTCCGAAAAAGCATTATCGAAAACCTGACCATGGTCCTCCGGACAAGGCAAGGCTCGCTGACTCACCTCTCTGATTTCGGGCTGCCGGACATTATGCAGGTCTATATCGATTCGGGATACACGTTTGACCCTCTCAAGAAGCAGATCCGCGACACCATCTTAAAGTATGAACCGAGAATCGCCACGGTTAAGCTCGAGAATCCCCAGTTCGACAAGCAAAATATGCGTCTTTTCCTAAAAATCATGATCACGATCAAGGATTTCGCTCACACGGAGATCCTCCTGACGGAGTTTTCGACGACGGGCTGGACCAAAGTTGTTGCCGTCAAGGACTAGGAATGGATATCAAAAAATATTTCGAACGGGAATACAATTTTCTGCAGCAGGAAGGAGAACGGTTCGCCGAGAAGCATCAAGGGATTGCCGGCGAACTGAGGCTGACCCAACGGCAGAGAAAAGACCCCTTTGTCGAGCGCCTGTTGGAAGGTTTTGCCTTTCTGGCCGGCCGGATTCACGAGCGTTTGGACGACGATTTCCCCGAGATTACCGGAGGCCTGCTCGAGTTGCTGTTTCCCCATCTGATCCGCCCCTTCCCCTCCTGGGCCATGCTGGAAGTCCGTCCCGTCCCGAACGTGCTGGCCAAGCCTGTGTTGGTCCCGAAAGGCAGCGAAGTCCAGACGTCAACCGGCAGATATCAGGTCAAATACAAAGTGGCGGCCGGACCCCAAGAGACGGAAAGGACGATCGAGAAAAGCGAGCCGGCAGAATTCATCTTCCGCACGACTCAGGATCTGGTGGTTCGTCCCATGCATTTGAAGGAGATCCGGGTGGAAGAGCTTCCTGACGGTGGGTCCGCCCTAGTCCTTCAGGTCCATCCTCAGCGCAACGTCAGCTATAGCCTGCTCGAATTGAAAAGACTCATGCTCTATCTTCACGGATCGGATTATCTCCGCCATACGTTGCTCCTCTTTCTGACAAAGCATGTTTCCCGGATTTCTGTCCGGGAGCTCTCTCCTCAACCTTCGGCTTTTCAAGAGATCGCCCATTTCAAGATCGGGATTCCGGGCCTCTCCGAAGTCTTCGATGACGAGCCGGAATCGTACGCGATCCTTCCCTACCCTCAGCAAATTTTCACCGGCTACCGACTCCTTCAAGAATATTTTTCTTGCCAAGAGCGGTTCTTCTCCATCGCCATCGAGGGACTCGACGCTTTTCCCGCGTCTCCGGATGGCGATCCTTTTGAGATTATGATCCATTTGAACCGGCGGCTGTCGGCGGAGTGCCGGCCGACGCTCAAGAACGTCCTTCTCCACTGCACACCGATTGTCAATCTTTTCGACCGGCCGACGGAGGAAGTCATCGTGGACCAGAGATTGCCTGAATACTATATTCTTCCCGACGGTGACAGACGAAAAAGCCGGGAAATCTACTCCGTCAATAAAGTCATCGGTGTCAGCGAGAACAAGCTCCAGCAATATAAGTATGTGCCCGTGACCTCCTATGAGATTCTTGATACGAGCGATCCGGAATACGAATACAAGCGTTTTTATTCGGTCATGACCCGTCCGGTCAAAGGCGATGTGGCTGAAACCTATATCCGGATCTTCAGTTCCAGCCTCGAGCAGGATACATTTCCCAAGGAAACTCTGAGCATTCAGGAAGCGACGCTGTCGAATGGGTTCTTGCCGGCCAAGTATCTTGAGGTCGGCGCCATCAACCAGACCGTCAACTTTCCGGCCGGGGTCGAAGTCGCCAGCCTGACGACCCCTTCAGACGTCCTGTCCTGCCCGGAACGAAAAAATTTCCTCTGGGCCCTTCTTTCCCATCTGACGCTGAGCTACACGACGCTGGCCAATGCCGAAACGCTGAAGACTTTGCTGAGCTTATACAATTGGCACCAAGAAATCAACAATCCTTACAAGAAGAAGATCCAGGCCGTCACGAAAATCCATCCTCCGGCGACAAAATATATCCTCCGCGATCAGGGCCTCATGCGAGGAATTGAGTTCAAGATGGAGATCGACGAGAACCTCTTTGAGAACGGGGAGGGAGATATCGAGCTTTTTGGGTCGGTGCTCAGCCGTTTTCTTTCCCAATACGTAACCATCAATTCTTCCGTCATCCTGACTTTAGCAGAGACGGGGACGAAAAAGCTTCATACATGGCCGCCGAAACTCGGACAGATCTTGCCCGTCTGATCGAAGACCTTCGCCGGAGGGCACCGGAGTACAGTGTCTTTTTTGCCATTTTCCTGGCGGAGAAGATCAGCAAAAGCATCCATCCCGACCGCGACGACGCCAAATTTGATCAGAAAGGCCTCCGGTTTCGGCCCTATGAACAGTATGTCTATCCGGCCAGGGACATTCGGTCCTTCGAGTTTGAAGACGACACCATGACCTTCGTCCTCAACTTTTTTGGCCTGTACGGGATCGATTCGCCGCTGCCCCGCTGCTACCACGAACAAGTCGCCCTGCAGCAAAACATCCATGGCCCCGGAAAGGTCCCTCTCCAAAACTTCCTGGATATTTTCAACACCCGGCTTTATTGGCTCTATTATCAGGCCTGGAAGAAATACCGTTACTATCTCCAGCTCAGCGGAGATATGAATAACAAAATCTTCCAGCGCATCTTTGCCTTCACGGGACAGCTTGGTCCGGCCGATGAAAAGACCGACTGGCCTTCCCAGTTCAAGCTGTTCCGGCTTTCCAGCGTTCTCAGCCATCGGGTCCGGAACAAGATGGGCCTCTTGATTATTCTGAAGGAGCATTTTCCCCGGTTCGGGTTCCGGATTCAAGAGTTCGTTCCCCGCCGGGTTCAACTGGAGCAATTGCCGGAGCTGGGATCGCGCCACGGCGATCACTCCTACCAGCTCTCCCGATTTAGTATCCTGGGGCGATCCGTGCTCGATTGGTGCGGACGGATCTGCGTTGAGATCGGCCCGTTGGATTTCGAAGAATATCTGGACTTCACGCCGGGTTCCGTAAACGCCTTGCTTCTCAAGGACTTGCTTCAGCTTTATCTTCATGACGGGCTGGAGTTTGACATTAAATTTATTCTCAGATCCGACAGTATCGGAAGAGTCCCCTGGAATGATCGCCGGCTCGGACTCGGAGTCAGCCTGTGGCTCGGCCGGCCTCGCCAGGAGTTTGTCGAGGTCGACTATCCTTACGAACGTTTTTCCAGGAAGCAAGCCTGAGACTCATTGGGAAGGCCATTCATCTCATCGATTAAGGGGTTAATATGAAAAGCAAAGACCTAAGGGCACTCCTCCTCAAACTCAACAACCACCTCATCCGGAACCTTGACACGGCAACGGGAATAGGAATCAAGAGAGGAAACTACGAAATCACGATGGAACACCTCTTGAACTCCCTCATCGAGGACGGACAGGGAGATGTCCCGCTCATCTTGAAACACTATGCCATCGATTCCGGCCGCGTCCAGGAGATTTGCACCCGAAACCTGGACGAGATGGCCACGGGCAATCCGGGAAAGCCCAAGCTCTCTCCCCTGTTGACCGAACTCCTGGAACAGGCCTGGATCACAAGCTCCGTCCACCACAAAGAGACCAAGATCCGTTCGGGCGCTCTCTTTGAGGTCTTTATCGCTTCAGAACAGATCATCAGCACCGGGTTGATGGATGTCCTTTCCAGGATCAACCAGGAGGAACTGACCACAGAGTTTCACAAGTTCGTGACCGGATCGGTGGAGGATGAGGCGGCTGCCATGGAGACTCTGCCGGCCGAACAGGCCAGGGAAATTCCCCCGGGCGGAAGCGTGCTCGATATCTACACCACCAACCTTACGGCTCAGGCCAAGGAAGGAAAGATTGACCCGATCCTGGGCCGCGATGACGAGATCATCCAGATCACCGAAGTTTTGAGCCGAAGGAAAAAATCAAACCCCATTCTCCTGGGCGAGCCGGGAGTGGGGAAGACGGCCGTGGTCGAAGGCCTGGCGCTCAAAATTGCCGCCGATGAGGTCCCCGATGTCCTCAAGAATGTCCAGATCCACACCCTTGACCTGGGCGCTCTGCAGGCTGGGACAAAGATGCGCGGCGAATTTGAGCAGCGGTTCAAGGCCGTCATCAACGAGGTCACCAAGTCCATCCATAAAACCATCCTGTTTATCGATGAGGCTCATACCCTCGTCGGTGCGGGTGCGTCGGCGGGGGGCGGCGATGCGGCTAACCTCCTTAAGCCCGCCCTGGCCCGCGGCGACTTTCGGGCCGTCGCGGCGACGACCTATCTCGAATACAACAAGTACTTCGCCAAGGATGCCGCCCTGGAACGCCGTTTCCAGCCGATCCATATCGGCGAGCCGGACGATGAGAAAGCCATGCTCATGCTCCGGGGGATCAAGACCAAATACGAAGCCTATCACGGAATCCATATCTCCGACACCGCCGTCGAGACCGCCGTCAAGCTTTCTCGCAAGTACATCGCCGGCCGCCAGCTTCCCGATAAGGCGATTGACCTTCTCGATACAGCCGCTACCCGGGTGAAGATGTCGCTGACCAGCCGGCCTCCGAGCCTGGCGCTCCTCCTGAGCGACCTGAATTCCTATAAGCTGAAAATTGCCGCGCTCGAAAAAGATCATGACCTGAAGATCATGGATAACTCGCAGGAGCTGTCGCGCTTGAACGAAGAAAAATCCCGGCTGGAAAAGGAGATCCAGGAAAAGGAGGAGCGCTGGAAGAAAGAGGTTGAACTCATCAACAAGCTGAGAGAGCTCCGCATAAAAAAATTTGCGGCGGATCCAAAATCCCCTGACCGTATCCAGATCGAGAAAGACACCACGGCTCTCAGCGAAGAGATCAAAACGTTCCAGGGAGACCATCCTCAAGTCTTTGCCGATGTCACCCCTATGACTGTGGCCGAAGTCATCGAGTCCTGGACGGGCATCCCCGTCGGCAAGATGACTCGGGACGAGATGGCCACCATCCTCCAAATGGAGGAAGAGCTTAAGAAGCGAGTCATCGGTCAGGACCATGCTATCAAGCAGATCGCGGACGTAATCCGGGGGACAAAAGTCGGGCTGAAAAGGGAAGAAGCTCCGATCGGAGTTTTCTTCCTCATCGGGCCGAGCGGAGTTGGGAAGACCGAGCTTGCCCGGGCGGTCGCCGAGGCTCTGTTCGGAGACGAACGGTTCATCGTGACCCTGAACATGACGGAGTACCAGAACGAATACAACACCTCGCGCCTCATCGGTGCCGATCCTGGACTTGTCGGCTACGGAGAAGGAGGAGCGCTCAGCGAGCCGGTCCGCCGCCGTCCCTATTGCGTGGTCCTCCTGGATGAGATCGAGAAAGCCAACCACTCCGTCATCGACCTCTTCATGCAGGTTTTCGACCGGGGGATGCTCCAGGATTCGGAGCGACGGCAGATCAGCTTCAACAACACGATCATCTTCATGACTTCCAACCTGGCTTCGGAGGTCATCTTTAAAAAAATCGAGCAGGGAGTAACTTCTCCCGATGGGCTTCTGGAAGAGATGCGTCCCTATCTCATCCAGCGTTTCCGGCCCGAGTTTCTCGGCCGGGTCAAGCCCATTCTTCTCCTCCCTCTCAACCAGGACGTCCTGAAGCAAATTGTGGAGCTGAAGCTTTCCCGAATCAGCCGCAAGCTCAAAGAGAACCAGAAGCTCGAAGTGGAATTTGCCAAAGCCGTTATCAAAGACATTGTCGAATCCTGCACCAGCGCGGAGACGGGAGCCAGAAACATCGACGCGATCATTGACCGCAAAATCACTCCGGATATAGCGACTTATCTGCTCGGCTTCATGGCCGAGGGAAAAACGCCGACGCATCTCAAAGTCGGCAAGGACAAAGAGGGCAATTTTAAATATACCTTCAATGAGAGAGGCAGCCATGGCGAAACCAAAACACAATAAACCTCACTTTGAACTCCACTTCAGTGGACTCCCGGAGGATACTGTCCACGTCCTCGCCTTCGAGGGAGAGGAATCGATCTCCCGGCTTTTCATCTACCGCATCGAACTCCTTTCTTATGAGCCGGAGCTTGATCCCGCCGCCATCCTTAATAAAAAGGCCACCTTTATCCTGAACAGAGGAGATGAGGATCCGGTCAAAATCCAGGGCATCATCTCGCGTTTCGAGCAGCGCGGCAGAACCCCTCGCTATATCTCGTATTATGCCGAGCTCGTGCCAAAGATGTGGCGCCTGGAGCTGACGTTTGCCAACGAAGTCTTCCAGAAAATGAACGTCGAGAAGATCGTCACTCAAGTCCTCAAGAATTCCGGCTTCTCAGGGCAGGATTACAAGTTTGACCTCCGAGAATCCTATCCCGATCTCGAGTACGCCGTCCAATTCCGAGAGACGAATTTTGATTTCATCAACCGCCGCCTGGAGCACTACGGCATTTTCTATTACTTTGATCATCGCAGCGAGAACGATGTGATCGTTTTTACGGACTCCAACGATACCTTGCCGTCGATCGAGCAGACCGAGGATATCTACTACAATCCCAACAGTGATCCCTTGAGCCAGAAGGAGACGATTGACGAGATTTCCTACCAGGCCCAGGTCGTCACCGGACTGGTCCGGCTCAAGAATTACAACTATCGCTTTCCTTCGAAAGATTTGACGGTGGAGAGCCAGATCGACCCGGATGCGCCCGGCCTGTATTATGAATACGGCGATCATTACAAAGAGACCCGCGAGGGGGAGTTCCTGGCCAAAGTGAGGAACGAGGAAATCCTGTCCCGGAGCAAAATCTTTAAAGGGCGAGGCGATTGCCGGCTTTTCCGGGCGGGTTTCAAGTTCAAAATGGGAAAACACTACCGCGACGACTGGAATGACAAGGAATTGATCCTCACCAAAGTCGTTTCCCGCGGGACACAGCGGGGTCTGTTCGCCATCCTGCCGGAAGCCAAGCAAGTCCTCCCCACCTTCGAGAACGTTTTTGAGGCGATTCCGATGGAGATCAAGTATCGTCCACCTCGGATTACGCCCGTCCCCACCATCCCGGGCGTCATGACGGCCAGGGTAGAATCCGGAGCCGGAGATGAATATGCTTTCGTCGATGACCACGGCCGCTACAAAGCTAAACTTTTGTTCGATTTGAGTGACAAGACAAACGGCGAGGCTTCCCGTCCGATTCGCCTGACCCAGCCTTATTCTGGACCGGGATACGGCGTCCATTTTCCCAACCATGCGGATACAGAAATGATTTTTTCCTGCATCAACGGGGATCTGGACCGGCCGATCGGCCTTGGCACGGTCCCCAACCCCTCCCAGGTCTCCCCTGTGACCAGAGATAATAAATCTCAAAGCATCATCCGTACGGCCGCGGGAAACGAGATCGTCCTGGACGACAAAACAAATGAGTCTCAAATCGGGATCACAACGACGGATGGCCATAAAGTCTTGCTGGATGATAAAGACGATAAGATTGATATCGTAACCACGAAGAAACATAAAATCACCTTCGATGATAATAACAAAAACATCACTGTCCAGACGACCGACGGCCACCTGATGGTCATGGATGATAAAAACACCAAGATCACTGTCCAGAGCAAGAACGGCCACCGCCTGTGCATCGATGATTCTCAAGGGAGCGAGAGTATTACCGTGGCGGACAAAGCCGATGCCAACGTGTTCATAATCGATATTACGAACAACAAGCTCGTCATCAAGACGAAGGACGGAAGCATCGACATGCACGCTCCGAACGGGACGATCGAAATCAAGGCCACGACCTTGAACATCGAAACGTCCGCGGACACGTCCCTAAAGGCGGCCAACGTCAAGTGTGAAGCCCAAGGCAATTACGAGCTGAAGGCGAGCGGCGATATCAAGGAGAAGTGCGCGAATTACGATTTAAAGGCCGATATGGGCATTTCCGCGAAGGCCAACATGGATCTTAAGTTAAGCGGCTTGAATACTGAAATGAAAGCGAATATGAATGCCAAGATCAATGGAGGAATGAACCTGGAGGTAAAAGGCGGGATGATGGCCAAGCTTGAGGGAACGATGACGGATGTGAGTGGAAGCGCCATGACGAAGATCAAGGGCGGAATTGTCATGATCAATTAGGAGCTCGTTCAAGGCCAGGGAGGAAGTATTGGGAAAGCCAGCCGCGCGGATAGGAGACATGACGGCCCATGGCGGCGCCATCGTTTTGGGATGTCCCACCGTCTTGATCGGCGGAATGCCGGCCGCACGGTTGACAGATATGCATGTCTGCCCGATGGTCACTCCCGCGCCAGTCCCTATTCCTCACGTTGGAGGGCCTATTATCCTGGGGAGTGCGGGCGTCTTGATCGGCGGGATGCCGGCCGCACGGATGGGAGACATGGCCATGTGTGTGGGACCTCCGGATGTCATCGTCCTAGGCTGTTTTACGGTTCTGATTGGCGAGACGATGGCCGGAGCCGCCGCAGCGCCGGGGCCAATTAAGGTCGGCCTTAGTTCCGCGGCCGCAGCGCACATGGCTGCTGCCACAGCGCTTTCTGATAACAAGGAATCATCGACAAAAATTGAACACTGGGTCGAATTCCAGTTTGTTGATAAAGCCAGCAAGCCTGTCAGTGGTGTCCCTTATAAGTTTATCGACTCCGGCGGCAAAGAGTCTGAGGGCGTCTTGAAGCCCGATGGCCGCATCTGCCGCGACGCCTTGAAAGCCGGCCAGTGCAAAGTCCAGCTGTACGGTGTCAGCAATGCCAAGTGGTCGAAAGATAAAGCGGAGGTCGGTGAAAAGGTCAAGCTCACAGCCGATGTCCAGGGCTTTGACAATGGAAAGCCTGGCCTGATCCAAATTTATAAGCGTGATATCAAGGGCCCTGACGTCCTTTTTAAAACGATTGAGACCAAGGTGCAAAATAACAAAATCGAAGCTGAATGGGAGTACTGCTTGCCTCCACCCCCTAAAATCGAAACAAGAGATAAAGCCGAGAAAAAAGGTTATTCTGCGCCTGAGTATTATTTTGAAGCCCTTGTCGAGAATTCCAAGGCACGCTCCGGACTACTCAATATCAGAGATTGGATTGATATTAAAGTAAAAGACGAAAAGGGGAAATCCATGGGCAACATGGAGTATAAAGTCTACTTGCCCCATGGCGAGATCAAGAAAGGTAAGTTCGACTCAAGCGGGCATCTGAAACTCGATAAAATCGCTGCGGGTGAAATCAAAATAGTATTTGACCCTAGAAAAAAATAAGGGATTGTATAAAATTTATTGATGGCTTCAAGGCTTCGAACCGTTTAGGCGAACTGATCGTGCGATTATTAATTGAGAAAATTTCGACTAAAAGTGTCCATGAGTTATCTCTTTTTCCTTTGACAGACGGATTGCCTTTTTGAGAAGGATCCATCCAAGATGGCCGTGCATCAAAGCCAAACAGATAATGTGAAAAAAATCCAGCTTGCCTCTTCCATCGAGCAGGTTATCTGGAGCAAACGATTGGCTGCGCCGGGCGGATCGATTGGATTGGAAATTTATACACATTTCGTTGGCAATGGTTCGAAAATTGAAATTGAATTATCAGATCAAAACGGCAAAACGTTTGGCAAGTATGCAGAAAAAATCTCCGGGAACCGTTTTTGGACTCAAATCAAGGTGCCCGCAGAAGCAAAGCAGGCACTATATGCAAATGTGAAGTTGCCTAAACACGGTCTACAAATGAAGTCAAATCCACTGATCATTTTGCCGGCAGTCGAAATCACCAATGCGAAGTGGGACAAGAAGGAAGCTCGGCGGGGCGACATCCTCAAGCTCACGGCAGATGTGAAGGGTGTCCAAGACGGCACCGAAGGTGAAATCGAAATATGGGAACATGATTCTGACGGCGCTCATGATTTCATCACCAAATTTACGGTGCTTGTAAAGAATAAAAAGGTTGAAGCAGATTGGGAGTATGAATACCACGAGGACACGGATGACATTCCTACTAAAGAAGAATGTGAAAAAGGATATAATCCACCTGAATACTTTTTTCGCGTGAAAATCAGAGGGTTTTTTGCAGATTCTGGATTGTTACATTTCAAGGACTGGATCGAAATCACATTATCAGACGAGGATGGAAACCCTGTACCGGACGAAAAATATGTTCTCTATTTACCAGATGGCAGTAAGAGAAACGGAACCCTTGATTCCCGAGGTTATGCAAAAGAGGAAGGTGTCGCCCCAGGAAAAATCCGGATCGAATTTCCAGATTTTGAGGGTCTTGATTTATAAAGAGCGGTGATTCTCTTCGGAGGCTGATCAAAATGTCTGATACTAAACAGTTCAGGTACAACGAAGGCGAGGTTCAGGAAGGGTTTGTTGCCTCAACGGGTAAGCGTTTCGAAGTAACCATTGAAGTCCCCAGAGGTTCTCTCGCCTGTTTTCTATTAGACGAGGATATGTTCGACGTCCTGCCGTTCTATCCCTATGAGGTTCATGATAAGAACGGCAAAATTCTGGAGGGCGAAACTGACGAATTTGGCTACTTCTACCATGGAAACCTTCCTTCCGCCCATTATATCTTGAAGGTTAACGGGATTGATTACGTGATTCCTACATTACAGGAAGAGGACGAACCATACCAAGTTCGCGTGCTTGATGAGAAGGGACCGGAATACGAGAGTGAGGAAATTCGTGACATATCTGAGGAAGAGAATCTAGAATAGGGCACGGTATGCTGTGCCACCTTGAAGATACAGACAATCGGAGGGTCTATTTACATGCCTCTTACCAGTGAATTTTTAATCACCCTTGCCCGTTCAGAGAGCAGTGGAAAACTCAAGGATAATCAAATAAAACCGTCTCAGAGCAATCTTATACCGCTCGAGATTCGGGTTCGTCTGAGTGCAAACAAAAAGGATGTACAGAAATGTAAGTATATTTCCAGCAAAGAAAAAGAAACTGAATACCCCGATGACGCCCGATGCTACATCCAAATCTGGGAGTTGGACAGTTGGACTGTGGAAACAAAGAAAAAAGGGAAAACAGTAAAAGAGACAGGAAAAGATAAGGACTCCACTATAACAAAGTCCGATAAAACCAAAAAGAATGATTTTCTCGCAGAATTTGGAGGCTTCATAAAAGAGGTCAAGAAGGGGAAGGAGTATAAGTTTGTTACTGATGGCAAGGGAACAACCATTCCAAAAGCGCCTACTGATAAAAAACTGGGAAAACTCCTCCTCAAAATGGACCAACTTCAAAAAGATGGTCCTACCATTAAAAAAGATGTAACAGTGCCAATCCAAGGTGAAGTAGAAACTATCCTTGAAATTGGCGTAGTTTATCAGGAGACTGCAAACCAGCAGAGTTACACCGATAATTATAGCCGTCCAGTTTATCACATCCGGAATATGTCAAAGATCATACAAGAACAACTCAACGAAGGTGGTCTGCGAATGCTATGTTATACCGAATATAATCGAAATATTGATAAAGCGGATCTTAAGTTCTATGAACAGAACCGCGATAACAAAAAGCTAACTGGCAAAAAGAAAATACCTCACGTGACCGAAGACGTAAGAGAGAATCTCAAAGATTGGTTAACTGAGTTAAAAAAGAACAAAAAATACGATGGTAATATTCCAGCACAATCATCAACACTTAGTATTTATAAAATCGTGAATGATGCGAATTTTCCATACGCTTCAGGAAAATTCGCAAAGGAGGTCAACTCGCTCTATATAAACAGTAAGAACGAACTCGAGGTCCGCTGTTTCGAAATTTTTGGTTGGAAGGAAATTCGCAGCAATGTCAATAAGCTTATCGAAGCGGTTTACAAACAATATATGGGTTCTACCGGTGAAAAGCCAAAAGTACTTAAACTTGGCATTTATTGTCATGGAGAACCTAAAATATTGTGCACTGCGGGCAGGCTCCCCGATCAGGCTGGCACGGGAAAGAAACCTGTGGACAATCTGAAAATTAGCAAAGTGCCTGAATTTGTCGAGTCTTTTATTGTTAGAGAAGGAGAGAAAGATCGCAAGCTACTAGCAGACAACGTCCTCTTTGCCTTATATGCGTGTTCAACTGGCAGAAGCTCGTTTACCGATGGCGGCGTTAGTTACAGAGACGGCAGTAAAACAGTTCATATCCCACGATCGGGAAAGAAAGAGGATAATACGTTTGGCAAGAATCTGCCTCCCGGAAAGTCTCTTGGCGAAGGATCGTTTGCTCGGGCTCTGAGAGATGCGTTGCATCTAAATGGACGCTTTCCAAAAGCACATGTCTACAGTCATACGACAGTCGGAACTGCAGATGCCAATCCAAAAATTCGCCTGTTCTACACCAATAAGGATGTTGATATGGTCAGCGTTGGGAAAAGTGCGGAGGACTGCCGCCACGCAATGTTCAAGCATCCAGAAGGCTTATGATGGAGGAGATCGCACGAAGATGTGACGTACCGGCTCGGAGAGTTTGGCAGAATTCCCCTCGGATAAAATTCTTTAGGGGGAGCACGGATGAGTTATGTCGGTATTGACCATCATCGTCGATACTTGCGGTTGACGTTGATAGATCCAAAAAACATGTTCTTCGCTCCGGCCGGATTCCTTGCATGACGACCCCTCCGATGACAAACGAGTTCCATAACTCTTTTATCATCAATCTCTGCTATTAGGGATCTCAAGAATATTTTTATAGAGGAAATAATCTCTCTAAGGAAGTCGAATGGATAAATACGAGGAATCCAAGAATTATAGGGGTCAGCCGTTTCAAGCTTCTCAGTCTGTCCAACCTCCAGGACCAGACATACTCTATCGGGGTAATGCGTTTTCTATCAAGCTCTACGATGACTGGCAGGATAAGACGATTTACACCGTTTCCGGCCCCGTGACGGACGGAATCCAGCACAGCATAATCATCTCTCTCAACCCGGATGTTGAGACGGACAACCTCCGGGATTATGCGGACTGGAATATTGCCACTCTCACTGGCGAGCTAAAAGGGTGTCGCGTTCTCTATCAAGGTCCCATCACTTTGGCCAACGGTCTCCCCGCCTATAAGGCCATTTTCTGCTGGTATCCGACTGAGGAGCTGCGTATCTACCAGGAGCAAATTTACGTCCTGGTCGGCACGACCGGCTACAATCTCACGACTTCTTTCACGAAAAAGACCCGCAAGACACTCGGCCCCCTAGTCGAGCGGATGATGTTGAGCTTCAATCCTGTTCCCCAGACGCCATCTCCCAATCAGTCAAGATAGACTTCTCCAAACTTCCCTCACCAATTTATGACATTAAGGAGGCATCGCTAACTTCATGGACCCGTTCGGTGACGGCCAGACTCGCCTAGCGCCTACTCCCTCCCTTAAAATCTCGGTTCAGCGCGGCTCCGCCGGCCAAAAAGAATTCATCTTTTCCAAGCCGTTCTACATCGGCCGGGAGGAGCCCTGCGAAATTCTGCTTCAGGATCGCTCAGTCAGCCGTCGGCATGCCGAGGTTTACATCAGAGAAGGCTGCTGGTGGATCCGCGATCTCAACAGCGCCAACGGCACTTTTGTCGATGGGAATAAAATCGACCGACTGCCGCTCACCCGTCCGACCCTGATTGAGTTTGGTTTGAGCGGTCCGCTGCTTTTCTTCGAAGAAGAGAAGGTCCCCGGAAGCCAAGCGACGTTGGAGGAGAAACCGGCCTCTGTCACCCAGTATGTCAAACGCTATTTCGATAAGTCACCCGCGGAGAACATAGGACAACACACGCTGTTCATACGCCAGGCATTTCTTCGCCTCCAGAAGAAACAAAAATCGAAATACGTTAAGATCATCGCCGGCATTGCCGTCTTGTTGGTCCTCACGGTAGCGTATGCCTTATTTCAACAGAAAAAGATCCGGGAACAGAGACAGATCGCCATCGACCTTTTTTATAAAAATAAAGACATGGAAATCAGGATCGCCGATCTGAGGACAAAGCTAACGGAGGCAGGAAAACTTCAAGATCTCAAGGAGGTTGAAAAGGAGGAAAATAACCTCAATGAGGAGAAAAAAGGCTACGATCAGCTCGTCGAAAAGCTGGGTGTCTACAAAAAAAAGATGAGCGAAGATGAAAAACTAATTCTTAAAGTCGCCAGCATTTTCGGCGAATGTGAGCTCAACTTGCCGCCGGGATTTGTCCAAGAAGTCAGGAAGTATATCAAGAAATGGCAGTCCACACGTAAACTGGCCAATGCCATCGCCCTGGCCAAAAAAAATCGGTACGAGCGCGATATCGCCTACGAGCTGGCCAGGAAAAAACTGCGGGCTCAGTTTTTTTATATCGCCCTCCAAGAAAGTGTGTTTGATACGAAAGCGTACAGCCCCCCGACCAGGTATGGCTATGCGAAAGGGATGTGGATGTTCATCCCGGAGACGGCCAAAGCGTACGGTCTCCAGGTTGGCCCTTTGATCGGCGAGCCCAAGTATGATCCGATGGATGAGCGTCACGATTTCAAGAAATCCACGATGGCCGCGGCTCGCTATTTACGTTATATCTATGATACCGACGCCCAAGCGTCCGGATTGTTGGTGATCGCTTCCTATAATTGGGGAGAAAATAGGGTCATCGAAATGATCAGACAGATGCCGAAAAACCCCCGAGAACGCAACTTTTGGCAGTTCCTTGATAAATACGTGAACAAAATTCCTAATGAGACCTATAATTATGTATTCTACATTTTTTCGGCCGCCGTGATCGGGGAAAATCCAAAGCTTTTCAATTTCGATTTTGACGACCCTCTCGCCGAACTCAAAGAGCTTTACTCTCGATAAAGAGATGGGTTTCTGGATGATTTTCCGATAGGATGCCTACTCGCCTCCCCTCCATTCTTTCTTTTCTTACCTCTCCTTCCTAATTTCGGCGGGGCGCTAGTCGCTCCTCCGGCCCTCTTCTTTTCCCCTCCATTTGTTTTATTCTTGCGGATTTTCTTGCCTTGATTCCCCTCCAAATTGACGGGCAGATCCTAGTCCATTTGACTCCGGGCCGTCGAGTTGATATCATAACTAAAAACATAAAATCGGCGGAATGATTTCCGGGGAAGAATGCCGTGAAATGCAGCAAGTGCAGTTTTGAGAATCCCCCGCAGTACGCTTATTGCAAAAAATGCGGGACAAAGCTTATTTTCTCCAAAGATGCCTTGTCGGCCACCATGCCTTTCTATAGGCCCAAAGCGGACCTGAGTATCGGAAGTATTTTTGCCCGAAGATACCAGATCGTCGAAGAGATCGGCCGGGGCGGGATGGGAACGGTCTATAAGGTTCTCGATAAGGAAATCAACGAAAAGATTGCCATCAAGGTTCTTAAACCCGAGATCGCTTCCGATGAAAAGACCATCGAGCGCTTCAGGAATGAGTTGAAGTTGACCCGAAAAATCTCTCATCAGAATGTTTGCCGGATGTATGATATCGTCAATGAGTGGGGAGTGTATTTCATCACCATGGAATACGTCTCCGGCGAAGACCTCAAAAGCACCATCCTGCGCCTCGGGCAGGTCAGCGTGGGAAAGACGTTGCTCATTGCCAAGCAAATTTGTAAGGGATTGGCCGAGGCCCATCGTTTGGGAGTCGTCCATCGGGACCTAAAACCTCACAATATCATCATCGACCGCGGCGGAGAAGCCCGGATCATGGATTTTGGGATTGCCCAGTCACGCAAGACCGCGGGAATCACGGAAGCGGGCGTCCTGATCGGGACGCCCGAATACATGTCTCCAGAACAAGCGGAAGGGAAAGAATTGGATAGCAGGTCGGATATCTACTCCCTCGGCGTGATCATGTTCGAGCTCCTGACGGGAACCGTCCCTTTTAAAGCGGATACACCCCTCAAGGTGGCCATGATGCACAAAACGGAATCGCCGCCCGATCCCCGGAGCATCAACCCGCAGATACCAAAAGACCTTAGCGCTCTAATCCTGCAATGTCTTGAGAAGAACAAGAACAAACGTTTCTCCAGCTGTGACGATATCATTGAAGAGATCAGCAGGATTGAAAAGGGACATCCCACAAGCGAAAAACTCCTTCCGGACCCCAAGAAGCAGTGGAGTGCGGCCATTCCTCAGTCACGGCTGGCCAAGCTCATCAACAAGCTCATCATCCCGGTTGCTTCCCTGGCGGCGGTCATCATCTTGATCGGAATTATAATATTATTCTTACGGCCCACGGATAACAATGGGAGCAAGAAGACCATCGTTAACAAGGATAATAAAGTTAGCGAGGATAACAAGGTTAGTGATACTGACAACAAACCGCCTCCCATGGGTGTCTTCTCTATCTCTTCGATACCCAGCGGAGCGAATATCTATGTCGATGAAAAGTTGTTCAAGAAGCTCACTCCGGCCAGCCTGGATCTCCCCCCGGGAAGTTATCGGATCAGGGTCAGCTATCCTGATTGTGAAGACGTCAACGATGATGTGCAGATCGGGGCTGGCGAAAAAATATCCAAAGAATATACAATGAAACAGTTTTATTTCATCGAAATCATCACTGAACCTGAGGGCGCTGAGGTCCGGATTGATGAGGTTTTTCAAGGAAAAACACCTACTACAGTAAAATTGACCACGAGCTCTTGTCAGCTCAGGCTGGAAATGGGTAGAGGGTGGGAGCCGCATGGGGAGCCGCTCAACCTTAAACCGGGTCAGAATCCGGCCTTGAAGGTCACTCTCCGACGGCTGCAGGTAAAATTGACGATTAATTCTAATCCTCCGGGAGCTCTGATCTATGTTGACGGAGAGCCCTGGGGCCCTGCACCTCAAGAAAAAGATATTATGGCTGGACCTCACAAGGTCCGCTTGGAAAAGGAAGGGTATCGGCCCGAGGACCTATCTCAATCGTTTATTAGAAATTTCAATCGGACCGTTACCCTTACGAAAATTCCAAACGCGACGGTCATCATTAGTGCTGTCGATTATGCCGAGGTTTATATTGATTCGGTATTTATTTTCAGCGTCCCACCTCAAAAACCGTGGACTCTTGAAGAAGGAAGGCATGTCATTGAATTTCAGTCGAGGGACAAGACAAAGAAATATCAGGTTGATCTCGAGATTAAGGGGGGACAGAAGAAGAGGGTCCACATGAACATGAATACGGGGAAACCTACGATTGAGTAGCCCATCTCCCGAAATCTATCCGCTTCCTCAAAATTGCCCATCCTAGTTCATCGACACGCCGCGGCGGTTTCGTAATGGCGGTCAGCCTCGAATGCCAATGACAGCGTTTCCACTTCCATAGTCGGTTTCGCGGGAATCACCTGCGATACGATACCAGAGCCTGCCGATAAACACCTTAGCGTCTCTGGTCCAGGATTCGTAGTGTCTATCCATCCAAGTCTTACCGCTGCGGCCAATTCGCAGGAAGCTGGAAGAATGAGCTGCTCTCAAGCCGAAGCCGGCTCTCTTATTTTTTCAGTTTGGTCTCGACCTTACCAGCTCTAAAATTCGCATTGGCCCAAATATTTGTTCCCGTTTCCACCATAATATCCGTAGAAAGCTTTTCTTTCGATTTTAAGGAAACGAATTCAATTTTATGCGGTCCGACTCTCACTTTCAGCTTTTTCCGCCCGGTGATAACCTCGAGAGGAATCCCCTTCTCCAAGTAGGGATTTCCGTCTAAATAAACACGAGCTCTAGGATACGCGGAAACCTCGATGGTTCCGTATTCGATAGGAGTCAGAGACAAAGTGGTATTGTAATCCTGGTAAAATTCTATTTTCTTCTCTTCCGTCTCGAATTCTTCCTTCTCAGTTTTGATAATGTGCACGCCGGCCTCGATCGCTTGATTCATCAGGGGAGACGTCCCTATCAGTTTATCGTCGATGGTGATCTTGGCTTTGGAAGGTTTCGTTTGTATAGAAATCTTGACAAGCATCTTCTTGAGAGAGATTCTCTTAGGAGTATTGAGCCCCGGTTTCACGAGGAGTTCCTCCGTATGGACCTCATAGCCGAGCTTTTCAAGTTTTAGAAGGCAGGTTTGTTTGGCCAATTTTATTTTCAACAGCGTCTGGCCCCGAGGCTCCCCATCAATAAATACGGAGGCCCCTAAGGGGTTACTGAGAATATCGATGATATAGGCAGGCTTGAGAACAAATTTCTTCTGAAAGATTTTTCCACTTTCGATCTGGATTTCTCCGCCCTCCTCCAAAAAATTAGGGTGGTCGATTCTTATTCGATACTTGCCCGCGGGCAACGGCATTTTCAAGGGTGTCTGCCGTCCTCTCTTATCCTCATTTAAATAGACCACTGCGCCGGGCGGATCGGAGCTGATATCGATCGTCCCTCTTTTTCCGGAGGTAACATCAGCGCTATCAAATTTGCTATCCGAGACATCTTTTATTTCACCCGTGCCGTAAAAGACGTCTTTCATTTCGTTCATGCCGGAAGAAAGGTCAAAACTTCTCGCCTGTTCCAGGATTTGGGTAACGACGATTTTTTCTCTGACTTTCCTAGCCGGCTGACCAGGACCAACCCTCAGGACTCGGGCCAGAAGAAAATAGCCGGCGACAGCAGCCAGAAGGACGACGACGAGGACGAGAGGATTGACGAAAGGAAAAACGCGCTTTTCTCCTTTTTTCCCCGATGTCGTCTGAGGTTTCTGGGGAATGAGCTTTTCTGTCGTAGGAAAGCCACGTTGAATTCGGCTGATCTCTTCAAGAAGCGATGTCGCATTCGGGTAGCGCTTGCTTTTGTCCTTTTCAAGGCAGCGGAGGATCAATTGACTGACCTCATTGGGGATATGGGGATTCAGACTTTTAGGATTGGGCGGGGGTTCTGTTTTTTGTTTAAGGGCCACCCCCACGGCCGTATCGCCTTTGAAGGGCAAAGTTCCCGTGAGAAGTTCAAACAGGAGGACGCCCAGCGAGTAGATGTCCGAACGCTGATCGATGACTTCCCCGACAGCCTGTTCCGGTGACATATACTCGGGCGTGCCTATCATGACTCCGGGTTCCGTGAGTCCTTTCGTCGTGTGAGTTTGAGCGATGCCGAAATCCATGATCCGGGCGTCCCCCTGGCGGTCGATGATGACATTTTGGGGCTTCAAATCGCGGTGGACAACGCCCAATTTATGAGCCTCGGCCAACCCTTTGCAGATCTGTTCTGCTATGGCCAGCGCTTTTCCCACGCTGAGCTGTCCGACCCTGGCGATTGTGCTCTTTAAGTCCTCACCGGAGACATATTCCATGGTGATGAAATAGAGTCCCTTCTCCTTGAGGAGGTCATACATCCGGCAGACGTTTGGATGAGAAATTTTTCGGGCGAGTTTCAGTTCATTCCGGAAGCGCTCGATGATTCTTTCATCAAAAGAGATTTCCGGTTTTAATACCTTGATGGCAATCTTCTCTTTGACCTCCTTATCGATGACCTTATAAACTTTTCCCATCCCGCCACTTCCGAGCTCTTCGATAACCTGGTACCGTCCGGCAAAGGTCGTTCCTACTTCCAAGTCCATATGGGGAACGGTATAGAGGACAGTAGAGTCCATGGCTTCTGGCGACGGAGCAAGCTTACTGCCGCATTTGCCGCAATAAGTGCTCTCGGCTGTGTTGTCGAAATCGCAACGAAGGCATTTCATTTTCCCGGCCTCCCTGGTAATTCCCTCGGATTGTCTCTTATCATAGCAAGTCCCATGGAGGGAGTCAATAATAAGACAATCAGAAATGATCGACGATCAGGATACATCGAATCAGGAAAAAATATGTTCCTCGGTAACGCAATATTGTGTATGATTCAACGTGTTTCCTTGACATCGATGACTGTCCATCGATATCATCGTGGCTTGATGATCAGCCTGGATTCCGAGCTCAAAAAGGGGATAGGTTGTCTGAAGGAAAAAAGAACATTCCTTTCAGCCCATTAACAATCAGCCTTTAAGGCATGCGAGCAGTCGATCGCTCTCCCGAATCAAGATCTTTTCAATATCCGGCGTGAAGGGGAAGAGGGAATAGAATTTCGGGGCGCAGGTGCAGGCATAATCGTCCGGATCCCCGAAGGCCCGCCGGGTGGGAATGTAGCCGATGCTGCCGTTGGCATAGCCCAGCGGAAAGAGCGGGTGCCATTTTCTCTGAAGCTTTAAGCCCAGCCGGCAAAATACTTCTCCCGGAATTCCGAGGAAATTGAGAGGGCCGACGGCCATCGCCTGAAGAGGCACATTTTCAAGATAGGGTTTGGACTGAAAGGTCGGAAGGGCGTCGAGGGCTTTTTCTTTCCACTCCTCCGCAAATCGTGAGCCGCCCGGAAATTGGGCATACGTCTTGGCAAATTCCGCGGCCTCTATTTCGATCCGTTTTTTGGTGGGAATCCGGAGGGGGATGGCCATCCGTGTTTCAACGGCCTTCAAAGAATTCCGGCTTGGCTCGACCGCGTATTTTTCCGCTTTGAAGGCGCGCCGGCTGAGCCATTGTCCGTAAAGCTTCAAGTCTTCATCGGTCCCTGCGCCCCAGCGGTTCCATTGGCTCACCGGATCGATGTCGCCGGAGAAGCCTTGGAAGAAAATTGCCCGATGTCCTTTTTTTTCTATCCGGCTGATCACCGCGCCCGGCCAATCGGCCGAGACTCTTTTCAAGGGGCCGAGGACCGCTGGATGGCAGGCATAGCTCAAAAGATAGATTTTTTGAGATTTTTGGCGGAAGACGGCGACCTTGAGCATGGGATCGATACCCTCAAAATTCTTGAGGCGCCGGTTATAGCCGATGGGCTCGACCGCTTCAAAGGCATAGACGAAATCTGCGTCTTTCATTTGATCGAAGGCTTGGCCGACCGCTTCTTCAATCGCCCGCTTGACCTTTTCCAGATAGCTCTCATTCACCTCGCCCAAGCCCGGAAGCGATTGGGTGGCAGGACCGGAATGGGTGTGGGTGCAGGCCAATAGGACATTATTAGCAGGGATGTTGTGCTGCCGGCCGATCGCTTGCCTAACCGAATCCGAGAAATCCACCGTGAACCCGATCAGGTCGCAGCTCGCCAAAACGAGCGCTTGATCCTGGTTCTTCAAGACCAAGGCCCGGGCTTTCAGGTCATCTCGGACCTGCTCTGCTTTCCGGTCGAGGTAGAATCCGTATCCGCACAGATCCACGCCAAGCGGCGGCGTGATGATCCTTTCGCCGTTGCCGGCGGTCAGCGGCTTCAATTTATTTCCTGCCCAAGACATAGTCGAGACAATCGAGCCAGAAATGATTGTATTCTTCCCAATAGATGAAATTGCATCCCCAGTGGGGCGCCGGGTCGGAGGTGTAGGCAAGCACCCGGCCCCGTCCGAAGTCTCGAACAGCCAACAGCGGGTCGCCCGTTTCTTTCACCTTGAGGAGAATGCGGCCCTCTTTTTTCGGGATCGTCTTATTGTAGCCCAGGAGCGGGGGCATCGACCGGAAGGGGATCTTCTTGAAGATTTTTTTCCCGGCCTCCGTCACCTCGACGGAAAAGCCTTCCGTCGTCTCGACCAAATCCTCATAATCCAGGCAGAGCACGGGCAGAAGTTCTTTGAGGAGCGTCCGCCCCCAGCCTCCCTTTCCCATTTCGCCCGTGAATGAATACCAGCCTCCCAAGAGCATGATGCCCTTTCCGGCTTTTACCGCCTCCAGGGTCAGGCGCAGCCGGTCCGGGAAGGTCAGCGGCTTTTTCCCGAACTTCGCCCGGTCGAAGAAATTCGGCGCCAGCTGGAAGAGCTTGGCATCGACATCGCTGAAAACGAAGACATCGTATTCTTCGAGGATGGCCTCATAATCGCCGGGACCGAGCCGGTTGTAGAAATCCCAGCTCGGCACGGAGTTTACGACGTGCCGGCCCGTCGACTCCAGGGCCTCCTTCAGCCATATTCCATAATTGAAGATGTCCAGCCCCTTGGGCGAATGAAAGAAAGGCGTTTCGGCGAAAACAGGGCCGGTCATGACGGCCCAATCCCCGACGTAGTAAACTTTTGCCATGGCTCTATCCTCCTTCCGGCGGCAAATCACGGCGCTGTTATTATGGACGAAGGCCTCCGGCTCGTCAATTCGACCAAGATCATGCCCTAGGTTTTCGGCTTGGCGGGTTGATCGTCATAGATGATCGCCTCGCGAAGGACGATCCTAGCTTTCTCTGAAGGAATCAGCACCTTGAGCTGGACGTTGTGGCGTCCCTTGGCCAGGGCATATTTCCAAAACAGGGTCTCTTTTCGGACGAGGGTTTCTGTCGGCAGCTCTGACGTCTCGACGAGCTTCCCGTCCACCCACATTTCGACGCAAAAACGGTAGGAGTCGTTGTCCTTGGCCGACACGTTGCCGTTGACCGCAAAGCCGATACCTTCGAATTCAAATGAGGCTTCTTTCTGGAGCTGGATGTTCAAGGGCTTCCGCTCTGAAGGATAATGGCCTTCGAAGCAGACCTCCAGCTTCACCGCCTTGGGCTCCTGGACCTGGATTCGAACATCACGGCCTTCGGCGTTCCCCCGGTTTCTCTCGATATTTTCCAGGGCGTGTTTGAACGAGAGGTCATAGGCATCCTTCAATGAAAGGCGGGTGTATTTGAACGGGATCAACTCGGCCGACTGGAGCCCCTTCTTCCAAAAATCAGGGATATTATTATATCCGATGGCGGTCCCCAGGATGCCGCCGGCGCTCGCCGGATTGCAGTCGGAGTCATCGCCGGCCCGGGCGCTCACGGACAAGGTCTTGCCGAAATCCCCATCCCCATAGAGCAGTCCGAGCAAAACCCAGGCGCAATTGATTTTCGCGTCGATATCGAAGCTTGAGAAGACGCCCTCCGGGCAGCCGATGTCCTCCGACCATTTGCGCTGGACCTTGAACCAGGTCTCTTTCCAGTCCGAGGGATTTTCCCTGTGCCAGCGGATGATATCCTGCATGGTTTGAGCGAATGTGCTTTTCGCCGGGATGGCCTTGAGCGCTTCCTCGGCCACCGCTTCGATATTCCCGGAGACAAAAGCCAGGGCGTACATGGCGGCGATGTAAACGCCACCATACCAGCCGTCTCCGTAGTTCATGATGTGCCCGACTCTGTCGCAGAACTCGGCGGCCGTATTCACCATCCCTGGCGACATGAGGCCGGCAAAGTCGGCCTCGATCTGGAAATCGATATCGTCGGCGTGGGGATTGTTCAACCAATGTCCGGACTGCGGCGGCAGGATCCCCCTGAGTATGTTGTAACGGGCCATCTGATTGGCATGCCAGAGAGGGAATTTGGCCGTGGCAAAAGCCCGGGCCAGCGCCGCCGGGGAAGCGTCAAGGCCGTCTTTCTCGAAGACTTCGACGAAAGACAAATCCATGTAAATATCATCGTAAAGACCGGGGCTGTTTCTGAAGCTTGATAGAATGGCGCCGTCGTCCCAGCGGATGGGCTGATAATCAGGAATGAACGTCCCTTGGAAGCGGAACTCGGTCGGCCCCCCGAATGTGCACCCGATGGTCTGTCCGGCCCAGCCGCCTTTGATCTTGTCTTTCAAAACGTCTTTGGACATGGTGATGACCGCGCCGGAAAAAGGACTCGCCGATAAATGCTCTTTGAACCTGCCCTTGAGCTGGGCAATATGAGCGGCGATGGTTTCTTTTGTCCCGGCATAGCTCGCCGGAAATTCCCTGTCCAGCCGTAACACTGTGTCTTCCAAGCGGGCCAGAAAGCGGCCGGCCTGATCTTTGGGATTCGGCCCTTTGAGCAGCGCGTCGAATTTCTCCAACACGCAGTTGTAGCTTGTCCGGGTGCTCCCGCTGATCAAGTCCCCCGGGTAGAGTTCGACGAGGTCTTTGAGCGCCCGTCGCTGGGCCGGCCTTTCGGCCAGATGGACGATTGCCTGACCGATCGATCGGCCGGGATCATAGGCTCGGGGATTATAGGCATAATCTGCGCAGGTCAAAAGGGGAATCCGGTTGATCTCATTCTGAGGGCAATGGGGATTGCTCATGTAACCGTAGGCGACCTCGTCCAGGTCCGGGTCGCGGCCGGTGACCGGTCCCAGGTGCAGGGCGCCGGTTCGGTCTTTGGCCAAAGGCGTGGGGAAGGGGAGCTTATTGTCGGGAAGGTTGACCACGAATTCCGGCTGAAGCGGGATCGGCTGTTCGGAGGAACTTAAAGGTAAAGTGCTTTTTGAATTCGAGATGAAAAAAATTGCCGCCAGGATGAGGGCGAAGATGAAAAGTTGCTTATATGTCATAAAGTCCCTCCATCCTCCCTATCATCCCTCTTAATGGCTCAAGGGGGATGATGGGGGATTTAATAAGTTGGCTCTCTTCATTTCGTGTGGGTTGAAAAGGGAAACGATCCGGAAACGGCCGAAGCGACCTTGGAGGGTTTAGCCTTCCCGAGCCCTCGTTCGAGGGCAGCCGGCTCGGAAGAAGCCGGCCGGCGAAGTTGTCTGAGCTTCCCGGCGAACGTCTAATTTTAAATTTCAAATCCTGCCCTTATATGAGAATCCGCCTAATCAGCCAAGCGCCGAGCGCGGCGGCCGTGATCATTCCTGCGACAAAGACGCTCCAAGCGCCGGCAAACATGGAATTTGTCGCCACGACGAGGCCGAAGCAGGCGGCTGTTCCGAGTGCACAGTCGAACAAGAGGTGGCCGAGCGAAGGATCTCCTGTTTGGGAGACGCGGGCTTTCTCGCGGACCGGCTTCCAGAGTCCCGGCGGCCGGCACGTCTCATAGAAATTGACAAGAGTTTCCCTCGATTCCGGTGGCGTGAGCAGGGTGACCAGGATCAATGTCGCGTTGCTCGCGAGAAAAAGCAGTCCTGTCCCCTGCCAAAAGGGCTTGTTTTGAAAGTCCAGGACGAACCAGATAAGAATCGAGAGCGGCAACCCCAGGATGATGGCAGCAAGCTCTCCCCAGACATTAAACCGCCACCAGAAGAACCTGAGCCAGGAAAGCGGAAGGATGAAAATCACCATGACCGAGTTGATGAACAGAAACCAGCTGACCATCCCCTTGACGCAAAAGACGGCGACAAAGGCGGCCAGGATGAAAAGCAGCAATGTCGCCAGCCGGGAGGTTATGATTTGGCCCCGGGGGGATTCACGAGGCCGGAGGGTCCGGTAAAAGTCGTTGATGACCAGGCTCGAACCCCAGTTGATGAGAGAGCTGAGCGTCGACATAAAGGCGGCTGCTTCGGACGCGACAAGGATGCCGATGAACCCGGCGGGGAGGCGGGAGGCGTTGACCAGCTCTCCCCAGGCATGGGCCGGGTCGGTGAGGAGCTTCATCCCGGCCGGCGCGGGACCGACCTGTTGGAGGAGATCCTTGGTCCAAAATAAGGAAAGGGCGACGACGCCAAGACCGATCAAAGGAATAGTCCGGAGGGAGAGGGCGAGGAAGGCATTGAACAGCTGCCCGCCCATGGCATGCCGTTCATTCTTGGCGCCCATGAAGCGCTGGGCGGTCATGCCTTCCCCGGCCGTGGGAGACCCCGCGAAAAACAAACCTTGAATGACCAGCATGGCGATGGTCAGGGCGGGGATGAGGGGCGTCGGAGGCATCTCGCGGAAGGCGTCGGGGCGGACGGCGTGGATTTTTCCGACGATGGCCGACCAGCCCCCGTGCTGGGGCACGATCATGAAAAAGAAGGCAATGCTGCCGATGAGCAGGATGGCGAACTGGACGATATCGGTGAAGACCACCCCCATTAGGCCGCCGAAGACGGTGTACACCACGGTCACACCGCCAAAGATCAGCAGGATTTGGGCCTCCGTCAGGGGAACCAGGGGAGCGATGGTCTTGGCAAAAAATCCTGTGATATAGCCGATGATTATGACGGCATAGCAGAAAAGCAACAGGGCATATGTTTTCCGGGCAAAACGGCTGGCCGTTCCGCCATAACGGAGGGTGATCAGTTCGGCCGTCGTGACGATCTGCATGCGGCGCCACATCCGCGCCCAAATGATGGCCACCAGAGGCATCCAGACGACCCAGGAAGCCCACCACATCCAATTGCCGGCCAGTCCGAAGACGACGATCAGCATGACGAAGCCGCCGTTCCCGGATTGATAGGTGGCCGTGTTGGACAGCCCGATCGCCCACCAGGGGAGGCTCCGGTTTCCGGTGAAGTAGCCCGTGGCTCCTTGTTTTCCGGCTTTTTTGGTGAAGTAAAGGCCGACGAGAAGGGATATGAGACAAAGGAGAATAACAACGATCCAGTCTGCCCGTCCCACGGGAAAACATTATCAATATGGCTGCAATTTGTCAAAGACGGAAACGTCCGAATTCTAAGCCGGGCGAGGGGTTTGGGGCAGGCTATGGAACCTCCGAATAGGTGATTTCAAGGAGGTGCCGGAATCGCCCCCAAGGCCCCCTAGCGGAGGGGGGCCCCGGACACTCTTGGAGGAGGACCCTTTTGCAGGTTCCCCCTCCAACGGGCGGCGGGAATACCCGCCGGCCCTGCCACCCCTCCAAGGAGCATCCTCCCATGAATTCATCGCCGGATGCTCCTTGGAAAGGAGGCAGAGAGCGAAGCGATCGTTGGAGGGAAACCCGGAATAAGGGTTTCCCTCCAAGAGTATCCGACGGGACTGGTTCCCCAGGGGCCAAGGGGCGATTCCGGCACCGATAGAAAATCACACAAACGGAGGGGTTTGCGGAGAGCCATATTTTTGTATTGACTTAGGCGTCGAATTCGGCTATTATCTTGATTCATTTCAATAGAATGGAATAATCTACAATGATTTCAATGCGCTTGATGAGATTTGGTACCAAAAACAGGCCTTCCTATCGGATCGTCGTCATGGACTCGAAAAAGCCGCGCGAGAGCAAGGCTAAGGATACCATCGGCTATTATAACCCGCTCAAAGAGCCGCCGGAGATTAAAATCGATTTAGACAAAGCCAAATTCTGGATCGAACGGGGTGCCAAGACATCCCAGACCGTCCGGTCTCTTTTGCGAAAGCTTTCCCAGCCATCAAAACTTTCCAACTTACAAGACTCTAAATCTTAAAGGAGGTTACTGTGAAAGAACTCGTAGAATTGATTGCCAAAGCCCTCGTCGACCAACCGGAGAAGGTGCAGGTTTCCCAGCTCGAAGGGGAACAAACGACCATTCTGGAACTGAAGGTTGCGCAAGAAGATTTGGGAAAAGTGATCGGAAAGCAGGGCAGAACGGCTCGGGCCATGCGCATCATCCTCGGTGCCGCCGGCATGAAGCTGAAGAGGAGATTTAACCTCGAGATCATCGAGAAAGGTTGATTTGCAGAGTATCGGGAAAGTCCAGCGAAGCCAGGGAAATAAGGGGGAACTCAAGGTTAAACTGTATGGTGAGATCGTTCCAGACGCTTTTTTTTTAAGGTTTTTCTGAAAGGAAGAGGGGATTTCCAAGAGTATGAAGTCGAGGCCCTTTATCCCTATAAAAGCTTTCACGTCCTTAAGCTCAAAGGCATAGATTCTCTGCCCCAGGCGGAAGCTCTGACCGGAGCGGGCCTTTTCGTTCCGGAAGACAGCCTCAAGCCGGCCCAGGAAGGGCGGCACTATTCCTTCGAGCTGGTCGGCTGCGCCATATACACGAAGGCGCAGGAAAAAATCGGCATCGTCAAGGACGTGTGGCCGATCGGTGAGTCGGTTCTCCTGGTCGTGGAAAGCAGCCGGGACGCGAAGGAAATCCTCATTCCCTTCAGCCAGAACATCTGTCCGGAAGTGGACACGGACCAAAAAAGGATTGTCATCGACCCTCCGGACGGCCTTTTAGACTTGAATGAGATTTGATATAATCACCATCTTCCCTGAAATGTTCGAGGCCGTTTTTTCAGGTGGAGTCGTAAGAAGAGCGATCGAGAAAGGATCGATCGAGGTTCACGTGCACGATTTAAGGGATTTTACGACGGACAAGCACCGGCAGGTGGATGACCGCCCCTACGGAGGAGAGGAAGGCATGGTTTTCAAGCCTGAGCCGATCTTTGCCGCCGTGGAGCATGTCCGCCGGTCTCCCCTCACGCCTGTCTATCTGCTCTCCCCCCAGGGAAGAAAGCTGGATTCTCGCCTTGCCGAAGAACTGGCCGGGCATTCCCAGGTCGTCCTTATCTGCGGACGCTATGAGGGTGTCGATGAGCGGGTGAGCGAAAACCTGGCCACGGACGAGATTTCCATCGGCGATTATGTCCTGACGGGAGGGGAATTGGCGGCCATGGTCGTCGTCGATGCGGCGGTCCGGTTTGTCCCGGGCGTGGTCGGCAAGGAAGAATCGGTCAGGCATGATTCTTTTATTGAGGGGCGGCTGGATTATCCCCAGTACACCCGTCCCCGGGATTTTCGAGGGATGAAAGTCCCCCAGGTCCTTTTTTCCGGAGACCATAAAAAGATCGAAACCTGGCGCCGGAAAAAGGGGCTGGAAAAAACCCGGCAGCGCCGGCCCGACCTCCTGGAGCATCGGCCCCTCTCTCCGGAGGAAAAGAAGGGACTCGACCCAATCCAAGAAGAAAGGAAAAGACGATGAGCTTGATCCAATTGGTGGAAGACAAGCACATGAAAAAAGATGTGGAACCCTTCGGCGTAGGGGACACGGTCAAAGTGCATGTCATCATTAAAGAAGGCGACAAGGAGCGCATCCAGGTCTACCAGGGGGATGTGATTGCCAAGCGGGGAACCGGCTTGAGCACGACGTTCACCGTCCGGAAGATCTCTTTCGGCATCGGCGTCGAACGGATCTTCCCGGTCCATTCCAAGGCCATTAAAAAAGTGGAGGTGCTCCGAAAGGGGAAGGTCCGTCGCTCCAAATTGTATTATCTTCGAAGGCTGAAAGGGAAAGCGGCACGTCTTCGCGAAGAGAAATAAAAGGCCAACGTGCCCGATTTCGAGATTGAGAAACGCTTTTTAAAACAGGGATATCGATTTATCGCGGGGGTGGATGAGGTCGGCCGGGGAGCCTTGTGCGGCCCCGTGGTGGCGGTGGCCCTGGTCCTTCCCGCATCTCTGATCCAAGCCCCGTCTCCGGCCTGGCTCCGGCAGACGAACGATTCCAAGCTGCTGAGCCCTCACAAACGCCGGGAGCTCGTCCGGTTCATTCTGGCCGGGGCCGAATCCGTCGGCGTCGGGCTCTGCTCGAATGTCGAAGTCGACCAAAAAAACATCTATTGGGCGTCCCTCGAGGCCATGCGGCGGGCCGTGGAGCGGATGCCCCTTCGCCCGGACGTCCTACTCATCGACGGGTTTGAGCTCAAGGATGTTTCCTATGTCCAGAAAGGCGTTCGCGGCGGAGACCGGAAAAGTTATTCGATCGCCGCGGCCTCGGTTGTGGCCAAGGTCCTCCGGGACGAGATGATGGCCCGGTGCGATGTCATTTTTTCGGGGTATTCGCTGACTAAAAATAAGGGCTACGGGACCGAGGAGCATTACCGAGCTCTCCAAAAATTTGGCCAGACCTCTTTTCATCGGCAGAGTTTTCATTTAAAATCTTAGGAAAGGTCCCATGAGCGAAAAAGGCGATCGTATCAAAATCATCGAGGCCGCCGAAAAAAAGGTCAAGGCCGGGAAACACCAGGAGGCCATTGCCGAGTACCGGAAACTCCTCCTCGGCAGCGGCGCCGACGTCCCTATCAACAACATCATCGGCGACCTCTATATTCAGCTCGGCCAGGTCGATGCCGCCGTCAAAATTTTCCAGAGCAACATTGCCTACCTGGAGAAGAAGGGGGCCTATTCCCAGGCCCTGGCCATCTGCAAAAAAACGAGCAAGCTGAGCCCGGCTAGTACCGAGTTCACGGTCAAGCTCGGCGACCTCTACAGCCATCTGGGTTTTGCCGCCGAGGCCAGGACCGAATATTTCAAGGCCGCCGAAGAGCTCGAACAGAAACAGGAGACCGAGAGCCTTCTCGGCCTGTACGAGAAGCTGACTCGGCTCGAGCGAGGGGATATCGAGCCGCGACTGAAGCTGGCCTCTCTCTACGTGAAGACGGGGGCGTCGGACAAGGCCGTGGCCGAGCTCAACGATGCGGCCGAATGGCTGTTCGTGACAAACGATTTCAAGCAGGCGGAAAAAATCCTGGAAGAAGCCAGGGTGTTCAAGGATAGCGATCCCCGGACCTTGGCCAATCTCGTCCGCATCTACCGAAAGGACCGCCGGATCAAGGATGCCATCAAGCTTGTCGAGCACGGTCATCTCACGAATCTCGATAATCCGGACCTCATCGCCCTTCTGGCCAACCTCTACCTGGAGAATAAGGATTTTCAAAAGGCCGGGAATCTCTTTCACCGGTTTCTGGAAGAAGACCCCGAGAATGTGGATGTCCGCGCCAAGCTGGGATTCATCGAAATCCAAAAAGGCGAGTTGGACAAGGCCTACGATGTCCTGGAACCGCTAATCATCACCCTCATCGGGAAAAACAGGGAAGACCGGGCCATCGGCCTTCTCGGTCTCATCCTGATGACCGGCCAGATGCATATCCCCAGCCTGGAAAGGCTGGCCTCGATCTATAAAAACACGATCCAGAACAAGAACCTCGAGGTCGTGGACAGGGTTCTGCTCGAAGAATACCGTCAGGCCAAGCTTGAGGACAAGAGGCTCCAGGTCCTCCAGGAGCTCGTCGACCTTAGCCCTCAGGATCTGACGCTTCAGAAAGAATATAACAAGAGCGTGGCCAAGGAGATCCAGCAGGCCGAAGAAGAGAAGATCGAGGAGCGGCTCTCTCTGCTCTCTGAAGAGGACCGGGATATCATCCAGACCAACCTGGCCAAGGCGGAGCTCTACCTCCAGCAGGGACTGGTCCGCAATGCCCGGCGGATCCTGGAAAACCTGGACCTTCTCTATCCGGACGAGCCGAGAATCCAGCGCCAGCTGGAGCTTCTCCAAAAAGCCAAGCCGTTTGTCGGCGATGAAGAGATTCCTCTGATCATCGAACAGGTCACTTCACAAGAAAAAGAAAAAGTAGCGAAAATCGAGGAACCGCCGCAGGAGCCTTGGACAACGGCCGAATCCATGGGCATGCCTGAGCCGATCGTCCCTGAGACGATCGTCCAGGAGCCGGAGGTGCCGATCGCGGCGGCTGAGGTGGCGGCCGCGGTCGAAGCGGCGGAGCCGGTCGAGGAAGTCGGAGAAAAGATCACGGCGGCCGAGATCTTCGCCGAGACCGACATCATTCCGGTCGCATCGCCCAGGGCCAAGGCCAAGGCCTTTTATAACCTGGAAGACCGGATCAATGAGGAGCTGGATGTCCTCGAGTCGGTGTACTATAGGCAGATCAAAGAAAAAGCGGGCATGATTGAGAAAGAGCTCTCGGACATCGTCTTCGATTTCCGAAGGCATGTCGAAGAGAAAATCGAAAAGACCAATTACGAAGCGCGCTACAGCCTAGGAATAGCCTTTATGGAGCAGGGGCTGATCGACGAAGCCATCGAGGAATTCAAGCTGGCTTCCCTGGACCCCGAACGGGCCATGGACTGTTTTTCGTTGATCAGCCGCTGCTTGAAAAAAAAGAAAAACCTGCCCGAGGCGGTCCGCTGGATGGAGCAGGCTCTCGACCTGACCGAGGAAGGATCGGACCAGCACTTTGTCCTGACCTATGACCTGGCCGTCCTTTATGAGGACTTGAACGAAAACCAGAAGGCCATCGACCTCTATCGCTATGTCAAGGCTTGGAACGCGACGCATCGAAACGTAGCCAAGAGACTGAAGATCCTGGAAAAGATTCTGGCGGACTAATATCAACGCAATAAATAAAATGACATCTCCGTTCGGGCGGCGCTTAGGCCGCCCGTAGCCCCCGGGAACCAGTCCCGTCGGATACTCTTGGAGGGAAACCCTTATTCCGGGTTTCCCTCCAACGCTCGCTTCGCTCTCTGCCTCCTTTCCAAGGAGCATTTGGCGATGAATTCATGGGAGGATGCTCCTTGGAGGGGTGGCAGGGCGGGCGGGTATTCCCGCCGCCCGTTGGAGGGGGAACCTGCAAAAGGGTCCTCCTCCAAGAGTGTCCGGGGCCCCCCTCCGCTACGGGGGCTTGAGGGCGGCCTAAGCACCACCCATACATTGTCACTTTATTTATTACGTTTGTATTAGATCGCAAAAGGGACCCTTTACGTTAGAATCGGGACGAGAAGCGTTCCCGGTTCGGGGAGGGGCAGGGTTTCTTACTTGACGACTTTGCCGGAGATGATGAGGATCAAGCCCTTGTCGGAATCGCTCATCTTGGAGACGCCGACCACGGTTTTTTCCCCGGATTTCATGGTCAGTGTGGTGCGAATCAGGTTGCCTTCCGCCCGTCCGCCGGAGGGATTGGGACTTCCGAAATAATATCTCAGCTGTATTTCAGTCTGGATGTTTTCTTCCTTTTCGTCCTTGATGTATTTCGGCTTGAGTTCCAGCGAATATTCCCCGTTTTTTCCGAACCGGACTTGAGAATCCTCTCTCTCCATGGTTCGGACCAGCGTCGTATCGAGCAGCGAAAAGGATTTATATTTTAAAAAATTCCGGATATCCCTGATCACGGGATCGTTCCTCAAGGACTCATCCGTTTTCTCCTCGGAGGATTCGGAGCCCAAAACAAGCTGGACCGTGAACAGGAGCTCGGCCGGTTTGATGTCTATTTCTTTGACCAGGGCGAGCATCTTATCGACAGTTTCCGGAGTGTCGAAGAGGACGAGCATGCTGTTTTTATTGGCGTCACGGGCGATGGTGATGGATCCGGCATAGCTCCGATAGGCCAGGAGGAGTTGAAAGGCATCCTGGGCGTCGACGTATTTCAGCTTGACCAGCTCTTTGCGGAATTGCGCCTGTTCATTTTTCACCTGCAACGGGGGAATCTTCTGTTGGGGATCTTCCCCGGAAAAAACCAGGCCCGACATGGCTAAAAGACAGGCTGTCATCAATCCCAGCCCAGCATGTTTTTTCATTGCGGATTCTCCTTCCATTCGAAGTTTTTGTTGAAGAACCAAACGATCTTAAGACCGGTCTCTTGCGAAACAATCGTCATGGACAAAACATCCTGGCCGGCCGATTCCTTTGGCCGCTGAGCTGCCGTCTGAGACCGGGCTTGAAGAACGCCGCGCTCTTCGGGTCTCCAGGGCAGCTTTTTGTGCAGCCACAACGTGCCGGCGGCAAATAGCAGAAGGGCGAGGCCGAAGGCGAAGGCCGGTTTTTGGACCAGCCTGCCCCCCCATTGTTTCCTTTCCATGTCGGCGGCAGTGACGGATCTCAGCATTTGCCGCCATTCGGAGTCCGTCCAGTCCCGAAGGGCTTCTTTCTGGGCCAAGCCTTTCGCCGCGTCGAGCGCCGCCGAGATTTCTTCAGCCTCCTTCCGGCAGCCGGGGCATCTCTCCAGGTGGGCCTTCAATTTCAGGGCTTTTTTCCGAGAGAGCTCGTTGCCGGCCAGCAGGGGAAGGTATTTTTTTATCCCTCGGCACGTCATCGCGAAGCCTCCAGCAGGAAAGGGTATTTTTCCTTGATTCTGTCTTTGATCTTTCTCCGCGCCGCCGACAGGTGGACCCGGACCGCAATCGAGGAACACTTTAAAACATCCGCGGTCTCCTTGATGTTCCATCCCTCGATATCGCGCAACAAAAATATTTCTCTTTCCCGGACGCTCAGCCCGTCTAGGCAGTCCATAAGCTGAGACCGCAATTCTCGATCAAGCTGATGCTGTTCGGGATCGTTTCCTGAGTCGACAAAGAGCTCGGACGCCAGCGTGTCGCGCCTCAGCCGTTCTTGGACGGCCTGTTTTTTTTTTAGGTTTCGGGCCGTGTTGATCAGGATCTGATAGATCCAGTTCCTGAAGCTTTTTTGAACGTCAACGTTCGCCAGATATTTAAAGGCCCGCAGGAACGTCTCCTGGGAGGTTTCCTTGGCATCCTCCCAGTTCCTGGTGATCCGGTAGGCTAGGCTGAGGAGCGGCTGCCGGTACGGGGTGATGAGAGGCTCAAAAGCATCGATATCTCCGCTTAGGACTCGTTCGACCAAGGCACGCTCCCTGTCATCCATATCACATAAGAGTATATCTTGAACGCGGCCACGATGTTAAGGCTCAAGTTGACTCCTACTGCTCAAGTTGGGCGAGTATGCCTTTGCCGGCTGCCCGGTGACGTTCTGGGATATCTTCGGCGATCAGGGCCATCCTGCACAGCCTTCTCCCGAGCGGCCGTCCTATCCCGGCGGGTATCCGCCGCCTCCTCCAACGAGCTATCCTCCCTACCAGCAGCCTCGCCCGCCGAGGCCTGTCAGAAGGCCGAGGGATACCCTGTTTGAGGCCATGGCCAAGAGCACCGTACGCTCGATCGGGAGCTCGGTGGGCCGCCAGATCGTCCGCGGCGTATTGGGATCGATCCTGGGAGGCGGGCGGAGATAGATTTTTATTCTTTCTGAGCCCGCCGGCTGAACTGGCTGAAGACGCCTACAAAGAACGACGGAGACTTGTCGTCCCTCAGCAGCCCCCTTTGAAGAATATCCGTGCCTTCATGGAAGCAGGCCGCTCGGGTTTCTGAGAAAAGCCTCGGACGAAGGCCTCGACCGATGAGAAAAAAACATCCTCCGGATCGTTATCAGATGTGGACGAGCTTTCGTCGTCGAGGCATTAAGAACACATGGACCGCCCGTATCCCGAAGTTTCCCTGATCGGAAAAAGCGAGGCCTTCGTCCGGATCCAGAGCCTTATCGCCAGAGTCAAAGACCTTGATGCGCCGGTCTTTGTTTCCGGAGAGAGCGGCACCGGCAAGGAGCTCATCGCCAGGGCCATCCATTCCCGGGGCATCCGCTGCCATGGCCAGTTTGTGGCGGTCAACTGCGGAGCGATCCCCGAGCCTCTGCTGGAAAGCGAGCTGTTCGGTTATGCCCGGGGGGCCTTTACAGGGGCCCTGCGCGATAGAGTCGGCCTGGTCGAGGAGGCGGACGCTGGGACGTTCTTCCTGGATGAGGTCGGGGACCTCTCCCTCCCGCTCCAGGCCAAGCTGCTGCGACTGCTCCAGGAAAAGGAGATCCGAAGGATCGGCGAGAACCGGACGCGCAGCGTGGACGCCCGGTTTATCAGCGCCACCAATAAGGATATCGAAGAAGAAGTTGAGTCCGGCCGCTTCCGCGAGGACCTGTACTACCGCCTGAGGATCATCACCATCGAAATCCCCCCTCTCCGGGAGCGGAAGGACGACCTGATCGTCCTCATGGATTATTTCATCGAGAAATACAGCCGGGAGATAAGGCGCGACCGGGTCTTTTTTTCTCCCCGCGTCCAGGAGTTGTTCTTCCATTATCCGTGGCCGGGAAATGTCCGGGAGCTGCAGAACGAGATCCAGAGGTGCATCATTTTGTCCGGAGGAGAGGAATTGGTGAGAGAAGAGCACGTCTCGGCCAAGATCAATCCCCGGCGGGAGACGGCGGCCGGCTCTCCCTTTAATTTTTTCGAGGCCAAAGCGGAGTTCGTCCGGCGGTTCCTGAACCAAGCCCTGCTGCGCGCCAATTTCAACAAGGCCAGGACCGCCGAAGAGATCGGCCTGTCGAGGCAGGGCCTGTTCAAGCTGATGAAAAAATACAAGATCGAGGTCTCTCCGAACTCCAAGAACTAAAGGAGAGACCGTTTGTATAAAGAAGGGACCGTTTCATCGGTCCCTTCATTTTTATCCGGATTTCTGGTAGATTTGAGGAGATGAGCAACGATCGGGAAAAAACCTTTGAAGTCACCTGCCCGTGCTGCCAGGCGATTCTCTGGGTAGACGCTTTGGCCCGGAGTGTGATCAAGTCTGAGAAGGCCGCCAGGAAAAAAGAGTCGCTGGACGACCTCCTCCTGAAGGAGAAGAAGAAAAAGGAGGCGTTCGAGAGCAAATTCGAAGCGACGGCCGAGATCGAAAAGCAGAAGCGGCAAAAAGCCAAAGAAAAGTTCGAGAAAGCCTTCGACAAGCTGGATGAGACGGATTAATACAAACGTAATAAATAAAGTGACAATGTTCGGGCGGCGCTTAGGCCGTCCGCAGCCCCCGGGCCCCGGGGAACCAGTCCCGTCGGTTCCCCCCGTCGGAAACGCCGACGGGGGCCCCCTCCGCTACGGGGGCTTTAGGACGGCCTAAGCGCCGCCCGAACGGAGATGTCATTTTTATTATTGCGTTGATATTAATTAACCTGACATGACCATCCGATCAAGGTCAGCGGCGCATCGTCAGCTTCCCGCCTGGGTTTCGTCCTCCCGGATCTTGGGGGCCATCGTGAACTTCGTGGCTCCGTAGAAGGCCAGGATGACGATAGCCGCATAATTGGCGATCGCCCAGGGGGCATAGGAAAAGACCTGCACGCCCAGCGCTCCGGTGATATAAACTCCGGCCATGCTCCAGGGAATGAGAGGGACGATAATGCCTCCGCATTCGTCGATGATCCGGGACAGGTTTTTTGCCGCCAGTCCTTTTTTCTTGTAGGCGGGCGAGAGAAGGTCGCCCGGGAGAATCACCGCCAGATAGGAGCTCCCCGTGACCAAGGCCGTCACGACGCAGGAGCCGATGGTCACGTTGACGAGACTCCCCACTTTTTTCGCCAGTTTCATGACCCGGTCGAGGATGACGGAAAGCATGCCCGTCTTCTGCATGATGCCGCCGAAGCTGAAAGCGGTAAAGGCGACGAGCTGCGTTTCCATCATGCTCATCAGGCCCCCCCGTGACAACAGCTTGTCCACAACTCCGACTCCCGTGTGGGCGGGATAGCCGGAGTTCACAGCCTGGGCGACCAGCAGAACGGAGGCTTTCTGAAAGATCACGGCCAGGACGCCGGCGACCAGCGAAGACACGAGCATGCCGGGGATGGTCGGCCTTTTGGTGAAGGCCATATAGAAGACGAGCAGCATGGGCAGGAGGAGAAGCACGTTGAACCTGAAATTTCTCTTGAGCGTTTCCAGGATAAGGGTCATGGTCTCGGATTCGACCGTGCTCGCTTGGTATCTCAGCCCTATGAAAAAATAGACCAGCAGGCTGAGGAGCCAGCCCGGGACGGCCGACCACATCATATGCTTGATATGGTCGAAGAGGTTGGCCCCGGCTGTCACCGCCGCCAAATTCGGGATATCGGAAAAAGGCGACATCTTGTCGCCGAAATAGGCCCCGGCCACGATCGCTCCGGCCGCCGGCCCCAGGGGAATGCCGAGCCCCATGGCGATGCCCATAAAGGCCACGCCGATTGTCCCGATCGTTCCCCATGAGGTTCCCGTGGCCACGGCGGTGATGCTCGAGACGAGGCAGGCCGTGAACAGGAAGAATTTCGGGGAGATGAGCTTCAGCCCGTAGTAAATGACCATCGGGATCGTGCCGCTGGCCATCCAGGCGCCGATCAGGATGCCGACCGTCAGCATGATCAGGATGGCCGGCATGGCTTTATGGATGCTGTCCACGATCCCCTGCTGCATATCTTTCCAGTCGAAGCGAAGGATGAGGCCCAAGCAGCCTGTCAGAAAGGCCGCGGCCACGAGCAAAACTTGGGGCGGGATTTTGTAGATGCCGTATCCCACGCCAAGGAGCAAACCCATGGCCATGATGGGCAGCAAGGCCACCGCAAAAGAAGGAGTTTTTTTCGCCCGTCCCTTTTCCTTTTTATCAATTTCCATGGTTCCCCCTTTTAAGAGGCGCTGAATGTGCTCCGGGCCAGGAGACGGCCGTCGGCCATCATGAGCCGGCCTTTTGCGATGACGTCCGTCAAGTGATGCTCTCTGTCGAGCAGGATGAGATCCGCGTCTTTTCCGGCGGCGATGGCGCCCTTGCCACCGAGCTTGTAAAACCGGGCCGGGTTGGCCGAAAAAAGCTCGGCCGCTTGCTCGACGTCCAGGATCTTTCTCCGGATCACGGACCGGAATTTTACGAAGAGCGTTTTTTGGCTGGCGATGGTCAGACGGACGAGGTTCCCCAGTTTGTCGAAAACCGGAAGGCTGCCGTTGCTGTCCGAGCTGACGGTGACATGGCTGAGGGGGGCATTCTTTTCAAGACAACGGAGGATGGAGGTTTCTACGCTCACGTCCGAGTCGTTTTCCTCTTCCGGATCCACGCCGGCCGTCAGGTCCATATATCCGCCGGCCAGCAGGTAATCCACGGCCTCTTCGAGTAACCGGCGGTTGCGGTTGACGTGGGTGGGAATGACCTGGCTGGCCGGGATCTCGGTCTCCTTGATCAGCCGGAACAGAAACTCGAGCCCTCGGGGCCCGTCTCCCAAGTGGAGATGGAGCACGCCGGCCTTTCCACCGAGCATCCCGCCGACGCGGCATTCGGCGGCGAGCCGGGCGATCTCCTCGAAAGTGGGCTGGGAGGAGCGGTGGTCGGAAATCGCGATCTCGCCGGCGCCGATGACCTTGTCGATGAGGACCAGGTCGGAACGGACGCTGCCGGTGATGGTGTTCACGGGAATCTCATACGAGCCGGAATAGATAGAGGTCGTGACGCCCTCGATCTCGAGCGCCCGGGCCTTGGCCAAGAGGGATTCCATATGGCGTGTGATGCCGTCTGTGCCCAAACAGCCGACGAGCGTCGTCACGCCGCTGGATATGATATCCTCGATGGCGATTTCGGGCGCGCGCGTCGACGGCCCCCCCTCTCCGCCCCCGCCCAGGATGTGGACGTGGCTATCGATGAGCCCGGGAAGAACGATCTTATCCCCGGCCTCGATGGCCCGGACTTCGACCCCCTGGATCTTTATCGAGTCCGGCTCGGCGACGGCG
>Ga0315274_10000885_pt1 | contig 46492 bp, 55 predicted proteins | sample YL17G02_20_MG_FD_203700 | JGI IMG/M metagenome (GOLD analysis project Ga0315274, IMG submission 203700) | Sediment microbial communities from Yellowstone Lake, YNP, Wyoming, USA - YL17G02_20 | ecosystem: Environmental > Aquatic > Freshwater > Lake > Sediment | place: USA: Wyoming | collected... | reverse complement strand
CCGCCCTGGAGAACAAAGACCGGGACGCCCTGAAGACCGTCAACAAGGAGCTCAAGGACCTCTGGCAGGAGTTCCGCAAGGGCGTCCGGGACAGCATCCGGGCCTGCTCGGGTACCCTGACCCGTGAAGAGCCGGAGGATCAGGCGGAAGCCTGAACCCGCCCCTCCCTTCATCTCCGCCACGTTGTTCACACCTTTTTTCCGGATGCGGTGAGTGGCAGCACTTCTGGCAGCTGTTCTACCGGCTGTACGTATGATCCCTTCCGGAGAACTGCCAGATACGGATGGACCGGTCAATGCGTCCCCCGCGGATGCCGGATACGAAACAAGCCATACCGCCCGGAACGGCGAAAGAGAGCATACCCATATGCGCACCGGGTGCGAATGGGACTGTGCAGTACTCTCCCCATGGCGATGGTGCACGTCCCGCGGGAGCGAATCACAGAGGATGACAACCATGAAGCTGAAAGGCAGCAGGACCGAGAAGAACCTCCTGGCAGCATTCGCCGGGGAATCGCAGGCACGGACCCGGTACAGTTTCTTTGCCAGCGTGGCGAAAAAGGAGGGCTATGAGCAGATCTCCTCGATCTTCCAGGAGACCTCTGACAACGAGAAGGAGCATGCGAAACTCTTCTACACCCTCCTGGAAGGGGGCATCGTGGAGTTCACCGCCGCCTATTCGGCGGGCGTGATCGGAACGACGAAGGAGAACCTCCTGGAGGCGGCAGAGGGTGAGAAGCTGGAGTGGGGAACCCTGTACCCCGGTTTTGCGGAGACGGCGGAGAAGGAGGGATTTGCGGAAGCAGCACGGAGGTTCCGGCAGATCGCGAAGGTGGAATCATCCCACGAACGGAGGTACCGGAAACTGCTCGCGAATGTGGAGGGGGGCACGGTCTTCAAAAAAGATGCCCAAACCCAGTGGAAGTGCAGGAACTGCGGTCTTGTGCTCCCGGGGTCCGAGGCCCCCGAGAAGTGCCCGGCCTGCAACCATCCCCGGAGCTACTTTGAGGTGTTCTGCGAGAACTACTGATTCATCCCCATTTTTCCTCCAAGGATACCTTTACGCCCTCCCCGTTCCCACCCAAGGGTATGGCTGACTGGCGTTCCGAACGCTGGAGACGCCTCGAGAAGAGCGAGGTTCCACCCATGAAATCCGAAAGTGTATCTGCCGGAGGGGGGCCGGGCTTTATCGCCGGGCTCATCTTCGGGATCATCCTCCTGTCCATGGTCATCGGGGGTTTTTCCCTTCTGTACCTGGCCGTAGGTATCCTGGTTGTCTATGTGATCTTCGGCATCCGGATCGTCCGGCCCACCCACCGGGTGCTCGTCGAGTTCCTGGGGAAGTTCCAGAAGTTCGGCGGGCCGGGGTTCTACTGGATCCTGCCCGGCATCCAGAGGCTCTACACGGTGAACATCACCGAGAAGATGGTGGATGCGACGCCGCAGGTGATCATCACGAACGACAACCTGAACGCCCGGGTGGACGCCCAGGTGTACTTCAAGGTGAAGTCGGACGAGGAGGACGTGAAGAGCTCCCAGTATAATGTCTTTGCCTACGAAGAGCAGATCGTGTCCCTCGCCCGGACCACGCTGCGTAACATCATCGGCACCCTCACGCTCAAGTCAGCGAACAGCGAGCGGGGCCGGATCAACGACGAGCTGCAGAAGACGCTGCGGAAGGAGACGGGCAACTGGGGCATCGAGATCGTCCGGACGGAACTGAAGGAGATCGACCCGCCCCAGGACGTCCAGGAGACCATGAACAAGGTGGTGAAGGCCGAGAACGAGAAGATCGCTGCCGTGGACTTCGCCACCGCCACCGAGACCCAGGCAGATGGCGAACGGCGGGCGGCCATCAAGCGGTCCGAGGGGATCAGGCAGTCCCTGATCCTGGAGGCCGAGGGGGCCGCCGAGGCCATACGGCTCATCAACGAGGCGGCCCAGAAGTACTTCACCGGGAACGCCCAGACGCTGAAGCAGCTGGAGGTCATCGACAGTGCGCTTTCCAGGAACACGAAGATCATCGTGCCTGCCGACCAGCGGATTATTAATATTATCGGGGACCTCGCCGGGATCACCACGCCCGAGAAGAAGTGAGCCGGGGTATCCGAGAGGGGCTTCCTCTTTTTTTCTCTGTGGCGAGCGTAAGAACGCTCCTGCTGCCTCGACTGCACAGGAGAACAAAACGGACGGGTAGAATAAAACGAGGGGAGGGAGTTGTCGGGAGCCGTGCAGGATGATGCGGCTCCCGCACGATACCGATCAGATGTACCGGTTTCTCCTCAGCCAGTCCGTCTGGGGAGGTAGGTAGCGGTAGATGATATCGCACTTCTCGTCCTGGAAGGACCAGGGGACCACAATCACGGTATCGCCCTCGCGGATCCAGGCCCGCTTCTTGATCTTGCCCTTGATCCGGCCCATGCGGGTGATCCCGTCGATGCACCGGACCCGGATATGGTTGGCTCCCATCATCAGTTCAGCAATCGCAAACTGCTCCCGTGCCCACCGCTTGGGCAGCCGGACACGGACGATGGGGGCTCCCGTCTCGTCCACTGCGTTGGGATCAGTGGCATCTGTATCTTTGTTTGGCTCTCTTGGAATGACAACAACTCCCGGGGTATAAATCAAGGATGGCCGGGGGGATGAAGGTATCTGTGGCCGGAGGAGGGCAGCTGCCACGCGATTCCCAGCCGGGGGTCACTATCCGGCCCAATGCCGGAACCGGCGCAGGAATACACAGGACCCGGACCCATAAGGCAGGAGTCGATGCTCCTCACCGCTCTCCGGAAAGCCAGGCCGCGGGCAAAGGATTTTGCAGGTACCAGCCCCAATCCAGGTACAGAGAGGTGTCCCCATGACCTGGTACCGGTGCAATGTCTGCAACGTATTCGAATATGATGCTGAAAAGGGCGATCCCGGGACCGGGATACTTCCGGGGACCGGACCGGCGCAGTTCCCGGAGAACTGGGAGTGCCCGGTCTGCGGATCGGATCACACGCACCTCCTCCCTATTCTGGAGGAGAAGGGGGAGATCCGGCCGAAGCGGGAATACCCGGAGTGGTACCTGGACGACATCGTCTCCATGGCCGAGACCGGGCAGTCGGTCATCGAGGGAATGCGGACCGGGCTTCCGGTGGTCTCCTGGGACGAGATCCTGATCCTCGGCGCCCAGGTGGCCCGGGTCCCGGTGGAGGTCACGGTGCCGGTGAATACCCGGACCGTGATCGGCCCTGCCGCGAAGCAGCCGCTCATTATCGAGACGCCGGTCCTTGTCACCCACATGTCCTTCGGTGCCCTCTCCCGGGAGGTGAAGATCGCCCTCGCGAAGGGGAGCGCGGCGGTGAAGACCGCCATCGGGTCAGGGGAGGGGGGCATCCACCCCGACGAGCGGCGGGAGGCATACCGGTACATCCTGGAGTACGTGCCGAACCGGTACAGCATCACCCGGGAGAACCTGCGTGCCGCCGATGCCATCGAGATCAAGATCGGGCAGTCCGTGGAACCGGGCCTCGGGGCCATGCTCCCCGGAGAGAAGGTCACGGAGGAGATCGGCCGTATCCGGGGGTATCCCCCCGGCACCGACATCGTCTCACCTGCCACGTACCAGGACATCCGGACCCCGGCGGACCTGCAGGAGAAGATCCGGTGGCTTCGGGAGGAGTCCGGGGGAAGGCCCGTCGGAGTCAAGATCGCGGCCGGGCACGTGGAGGAGGACCTGGATGCCATCCTCCCTGCGGAACCCGATTTCATCACCATCGACGGCCGGCCCGGTGCTTCCGGGGCAGCTCCCAAGTTTGTCAAGGCTGCCACCTCCGTGCCCACGATCTTTGCCCTGCACCGGGCCCGGGAGCACCTGGACAGGCGCGGGGCGGAGCAGGTGTCGCTCGTCATCACCGGGGGCCTGCGGATCTCCCCGGACGTTGCGAAAGCCCTCGCCCTCGGTGCGGATGCAGTGGCCATCGGCACGGCAGCCCTCATTGCCTGCGGGTGCCGCCAGTTCCGGATCTGCCACACCGGCCGGTGCCCCACCGGGATTACGACCCAGGACCCGGCGCTCCGGGCCCGCCTGGACGTGGAGAAGTCGGCGGAACGGCTGGCCAATTTCCTGCGGGTCTCGACGGACGAGCTGGCCACGTTCGCCCGCCTCTGCGGCCATACCGATGTCCATGCCCTCTCGCTGCGTGACCTCTGCACCACGAGCAGCGAGATCGCACGGTACACGGATATCCCCCACGTCTGAGAGGGGGAACCGTCTCCCTTTTCTCTTCCCGGTGAGGAGTGTATCGCATGGCAGCTGAGCAGTTCCAGATGGCCGGGCTCATCTACGCGGTGGCGGGCGCGGCGGTGATCGCGTACCTGCTGGCCACCGGGCGGTTTACCCGGCGCATGGGGTACCTCTTTCTTGTCCTCTCCCTCCTGCTGGGCTTTGCGATCCTTTCCCCCATGGCACCCCTGCAGTTCCAGGAGGTCCTGGCAGGGGTTGGGAGAGGGGTGTATCCACCCCTCCTTTTTCTGGCAGTGATCCTGGCGGGCTTCATCATCGTGGCCCTCATTGCAGGGAGGGTCTTCTGCGGGTACCTCTGCCCCATTGGGGCCGTGCAGGAGGCCGTGTCCCTGGCACCGGTACCAAAGGAGAAGACGGCGAAGGTGCAGCGGTACCTGACCCTCTTCCGGCTGGCGTTCCTGGCAGTGCTGGTCGCGGCGGCAGTCCTCTTCTCGACGGCACTCCTCCGGTTCTTCGGCATCCGGGAGTTCTTCTCCCTTGAGGTGGCCTCCGCCTGGTTCTTCGCGTTTCTCGTGCTCCTCGCAGTTGCATCGGTGATCTACCGGCCGTTCTGCCGGTTCTTCTGCCCCATCGGGGCGATCCTTGCGCTCGCCGCCTCGCGGGCCCGGCTGAAGCTCCGCCGGACCAACGAGTGCACCAACTGCGGCAAGTGCGACGTGATCTGCCCCACGGGCGAGGCCGGAAAGAACGCGAAAAAGGCAGAGTGCTATCTCTGTGGCCGGTGCCTGGAGGTCTGCCCCCGGGACGGGGCACTCCGGTACGGGAAAGGATGATCCATCTTTCCGGAGGGTGATCACCAGGGAAACCCGTCTGCGTCGTTCCCCCCCTCCTCGTGGGTAGTGCAGCCGGGAGGGGTTGAACCACGGGTCAGGAGGGAGAACAGGAAAAATCTCTCCATATTCTCCTTCAAAGTGAGAAAAACGGGACCATTATCGAGTTTTTTTGAGGGATCCCGGACCGGTGGAGAAACCTTTTGTAGGATAAGGGATCATATACGACTGTTTTCCCGGAGAGAGACCTGGCGGCACCTGTTTTGGGTTGCCAGTGGGAGACGCCGGGAATTTTCACACAATGGCTTTTGCCCTAGCGGGCAGCAGCGGAGGTGATGCACATGAAGACACAGTATCTCACCCGCCTGGACCAGGTGGATGGCATTGGTGAGGCTCTGAACCGGGAAGAGCTCAGGGCGATACAGGGGGTGGAGGGGACCTTCCCGTTCCGGTCCAATTCCTACTATCTTTCCCAGATTGACTGGAGTGATCCGGAGGATCCCCTCCGGAGGATCGTGGTCCCGGATCCCCGGGAGCTGGAGGGATCCGGGGCACTGGACCCATCATCCGAGAAGAGCTACACCAGGGTACGCGGTCTCCAGCACAAGTACCCCCAGACAGCCCTTCTCCTGGTCAGCGATGTCTGCGGAGGCATCTGCCGGTTCTGTTTCCGCAAGCGCCTCTTTCTCACCGAAGAGCGGGAGGTGACAGAGGATATCCCGGCCTGCATGGAGTACATCCGCGAGCACCGGGAGATCACGAACGTGATCCTCTCCGGTGGTGATCCCCTCATGCTCCCCACCCGGGGGCTGGAGGCGGTGGTTCGTGAGCTGCGGGAGATTCCCCATGTCCAGATCATCCGGATCGGAACCAAGATGCCGGCCTACAACCCCCATCGGATCCTGGATGACCCGGAGCTCCTGGAGATGATCCGGAGGTACAGCACCGACGAGCGGAGGATCTATGTGATGGCCCACTTCAACCACCCGAAGGAGCTGACCGGCGACGCCAAGCGGGCCCTGGCCGCCCTCCAGTCGGCCGGAGCGGTGGTGGTGAACCAGACCCCGCTCATCGCCGGGATCAACAGTTCCCCGCCGGTCCTCTCGGACCTCCTCCGGCGCCTCTCATCCATCGGGGTCTCCCCGTACTACATCTTCCAGTGCCGGCCTGTCATTGGGAACCGCATCTTCACCCTGCCGGTGGAAAAGTCCTACCAGATCATCCAGGCCGCCTTTGCCCGGAGCTCGGGGCTCGCGAAGCGGGCACGGTTCATCATGTCCCATGCCACGGGAAAGATCGAGGTGGTGGGCAGGACCGCCCAGCAGGTCTTCATGAAGTACCACCAGGCAGCCGACGAGAGGAACCTGGACCGGTTCATGGTCTTTCACTCCAATCCCCACGCGACCTGGTTTGACGACTATCAGCGGCACCTGACAGACTTCCTGCCACGGATGCACTGGCTGTTCTGAACGGCGGGCAGGGGATGCGGATCCCCTCCCCACCCACGGAGCGATCCTGGCGGTCATCTGGTTCCGGGTCGGCCCCCGCACCTACTACAAGCAGTGGCTGGCACGCCATTTCATCCGGCGCCTGGCCTGGATCCTGGGAATCACGCTCTTCCTCCTCCTGGTCATCTCCCATCTCCTCTGATCCCGACGGGACCCGTCCCGATCATCCGGGACGCAAGGACCGGGATGAAGCCCCTGGATCAGGGGAGCCCGGAGACCACCGTGAGGTTGGTGGAAATGCGGCGGGACCCACGGCTCCTGGGCGGGATTCCCCTCCGGTTCCCCCCTTCCGCTCCATTCCCAACCTTCATGTCATCCCGCGCCGCCATTCCCTGTATGGACTGGCCGTTCTTCACCGTTATCCTCACTTTCTTTGCGAACCTGTTCAGCGTCTGCGGTGCCGCCCTGATCATCTGGGGCGGGCTTGCGGCAGCCCTTGCCGTGATCCTCCGGGGTGCACGGGGGACTGCCATCACGAACACCCAGATCCGCCGCGACTTCACGGCGAGGATTGTCTTCGGCCTGGAGTTCTTCATCGCCGGGGACGTGCTCACCACGGTGCTGGAACCCACGAGGGAGGAGCTCCTGCTGCTGTGCCTGGTGGTGATCATCAGGGTCATCCTGGGTTATTTCCTGGCCAGGGAGACGACAGAGTTCAACCTGGAGCCGGAGCCCCGGGAGAACGAGGCGAAGCCATGACCGAGAAGGCACGCGAGGAACTGCGGGGGAAGGTGCTCTCGCTGAAGGACCTGGTGGCGTACCAGGAAGGGACGGTGGCGAGCCGGATGATCGTGAACAATCCCTCCGGGTCCATCACCCTCTTCTCCTTTGATAGGGACGAGGGGCTCTCGGAGCACACGGCCCCCTACGATGCGGTGGTCACGATCCTGGACGGGGAGTGCGAGGTCTGGATCGCAGGGGCCACCCACCCGATGAAGGAGGGGGAGACCATCATCTTCCCGGCGAACGCGCCCCATGCCCTCTCTGCCGTCACCCAGTTCAAGATGTCCCTCACCATGATCCGCGGATGACGCCATGACCATCGACAAGGAGGGGAAGTACTGCACGATCTGCGGCGGGATTCCGCCGTCTGAGATAAGGATCCGTCGGATTCTCATTGACGGGAAGGAGACCGGCATCGACAAGCTGGACTGGATCCTGGAGGGGGTGGCGAAGATCCGGCCCGGCACGGATGACGCCATCAGAGAGGAGCTCCTGAAGCGGGTGCGGGAGTTCAATTACGTGCCCTCGAAGAAGGCAGACACCTACGGCGAAGCGCTGCTCCGTGAGTACCGGGCGTTCTGTGACAAGCGGGTGAAGGCAGGAGAGCAGGGCTCCGGACAATAAAGTGGGGGGGGGTCCGGAAGGTGCCTCCCCCGGACTGCGGTGGCGCGGCCAGGAAAGTATCATGTACTGGACGAAATGTAATCTATACTATACATGGAACACATATGAAACGGAATGTCTTCTACCTTCTCATCGGGGTCATTGCCCTCGCTGAGGTATTTCTCTTCTGGCTCTCGGTGGAGATGCAGACCCCGCTTTTGATCCAGGCGGCAATCATTGGCGGCATCCTGGTCATCTACCTGGCACGCCGCTTGGTCAGGGAGCCGGTGGCGGACGAGAGGACGGAACTGATCGCCGAGAAAGCGGCGCTGAAGACACTGGAAATATTTCTTGTGATCTTCCTTGCCGTGAGCCTCGGAACGGTCGTCATCGGCTTCGGCCGGTCCCTCAGGTTCCACCCGGAACCACCGTTCGGCCCCCCGCCGGGTCCGTTCCCGAATGATATCCCCATCTTGGGCAGGTTCGGCATGCTGCAGCTGGCCCTGCTCTGCCTGATGGTGATCCTCTACGTGGGGTTCCGGATGTACTATGCCCGGAAGTACGGGGAGTGGGAGAAGGATGAGGAATAAGATCAAGGTCTTCCGTGCCATGCACAACCTGACCCAGGAGGATCTTGCATCGAAGCTGGGCGTGACCCGGCAGACCATCCTTGCCCTCGAAAAGGAAAAATACGACCCCTCCCTGACCCTCGCCTTCCGGATCGCTCGGTATTTCGGGGTCACCATCGAAGAGGTCTTCCTCTTCGAGTAGGTACCGGTTCTCCCGCCATGCGCGGCAGGGGAAATTTCCCTCCCGCATGTCCCCGCGGGATGTCCAGTTTATAAGACATATAGTAATCTATAAATAACAAAATGTTAAACTTAGCTTACATGAACGGGGCGAATGGGAGCACCTGGCGGGAACAATCCCGGGAATACCCTACCCGGAACGGGGTGATGTGCATCGCACCTCCCTGTCCAATCCTGCCGGGGCCGCTTCCCGGTTTCCCCCCTCTCCGGTGATAATTCATGAAATCTCGTCTCTTCGTACTCTGCATACTCCTCATGGCCCTTGCGGGCCCCGTCGCCGCGGCCACCGGGTCCACCACCGATGATTCCGCGGCCCGCATCGCGGTGACGACCATCCGGATGGACCCCGCCGTGCTGATGCGAGGTGATACGAGCATCCTGACGGTGAAGATCACGAACACCGGCGACGAAAACGTGGCCATCGGCAGGGCCAAGATCCTGTCCCAGGAGATCACGGTCCTGAACGAAAACACCTACGACGTGGTGGGGACCATCGGTGGCGGTAATTCGATGGAGTTCACCTTCACGCTGAAGGCCAATGTCCCTGACGGGATGTACTACCCGGTCTTTTACCTGGACTTCCGGGACTCCGGCAGCCTGCGGCAGGTTGTACCGGTCCGGGTCGACAATACGTCTGTCCGTGTCTCTGTCCTGGATGCGCCGGACGTCTTTTCGGCCGGGAACGCGGACGAGGTCACTCTCTCGGTCGGGAATCCCCGCCCGTACAACGTGACCGGCGTCACGGTGGTGCCTTCGGGGGAGGGGATCACCAGCACGCAATCCGCGGTGTTCCTCGGGGCCCTCGGTCCTGACGAAGTCCGGACCGTCACGTTTGAGGTCACGCCCCAGAAAGCCACCGCGCTCCTGTTCGACGTGGCGTACCGGAACGGGATGAATGAGCACCATGCCACTCTGACCCTTCCCGTGACCATGGGCACCCGGTCCATGGAGGCGGAGCCGGTGGTGAATAACATGAAGGTGGTCCAGGAAGGGGGGCAGTACACGGTCACCGGGGACGTGACCAACGCTGGTCTCAAGGACGCCAAGTCCATCGTGGTCACGGTGGGCGCCCCGGCACAGCCGAAAGAACCGAACCGGCTCTACGTCATCGGGGCCCTGGAACCGGACGACTTCTCCAGCTTCGAAGTCAACTTCGCGGCCCCGGGTGCCTCCTCGGTCCCGCTGGTCATCCAGTACAAGGATGAGGTAGGAAACGCCCGGGAGACGACTGTTTCGGTGGCACTCACCACCGGCGGTCAGGCGACGAGGTCGAATGCTGGAACCGGAATCCAGGTTTCCGGGACACCGGCGGCAGGGGGACGCGGGCCCGGCATGTTTGGCTCCTTCGGGAGCGGGCTCAACCAGATCCCGTTCCTCCAGATTGCGGTGGCAATCGTTGCAGCCATCGCCCTGATCATCGCGTGGCGGAAGGGATTCCTGGGGAAGATCCGTGCCCGGTTCCGGAGATAGCCGGCCAGGGGGGGAGACCGTGGCCCGGTCACCGGTGATCGTGCTGGACCAAGTGACACGGGTCTACCCCATGCCCGCGGAAGACGTGGTGGCGCTGGACCGGGTTACCCTCACGATCCACGAGGGGGATTTCGTGGCCATCATGGGCCCGTCGGGCTGCGGCAAGACCACCCTCCTCAACCAGATCGGGATCCTGGACGTCCCGACCTCGGGTGACCTGTTCCTTGCCGGGAGAAACACGAGGACGATGGATGACCGGGAACTCACCAGCCTCCGGCTGAACACCATCGGCTACCTCTTCCAGAAGTTCCACCTGATCCGCCTCCTTTCGGCCTACGAGAATGTGGAGTACCCCTACATCCTGAAGCACCGCAAGCCCGATACGACCGGGCGGGTGAGCGCGCTCCTCTCCCAGGTGGGTATCGATCCCTCCCTCTCCACCCATACGCCGGCCGAGCTCTCGGGGGGGCAGCAGCAGCGGGTTGCCATCGCCCGGGCGCTCATCAATGACCCCCGGATTCTCCTCTGCGACGAGCCGACCGGGAACCTGGACTCCACCACGGGTACCCAGATCATGGAGCTGCTGGACAGCCTGAACCGGCAGGGCCGTACCATCATCGTCGTGACGCATGATCCGGCGGTGGCGGCGCATGCCCGCCGGAAGATTGTGCTCAAGGACGGGAGGGTGGTGCCATGACAGGCGACATCATCTTCCGGCTCTCTGTACGAAGTGTCCGGGTCCACCTCCTCAGGTCGGTGCTGGCCGCCCTCGGGATCGTGATCGGCGTCATCGCCATCGCCACGATGGGGATGCTCGGGGCCAACATGACCCTCTCTGCGACCGCGCAGCTCTCGTCGATGGGCAATATCCTGGTCGTCCGGCCCCACATGGAAGGCGGGGGGGGGTTCGGCCCCGGGGGCGGCGGAGGCAGCAGCACCAGCGAAGAGGCGGTCCTGACCGAGCTCCAGTTCAAGGACCTTGAGAGGGCAGCCGGCAAGTACGGCCTCGTGTACCACCTGCACTCCACTTCTGATACGATCACGTCCGGATCTGAGAGCCGGCGGGCATCCATCTACGGGATGGACCCGGAGGACATCCAGACCGTGCTGGAGGTGGAGACGGGGGATTATCCGAGGAGCACCAACGATATCGTGGTCGGCCCGACGCTCGCGGAACGCCTGGGACTCTCTATCGGGGGACGGGTGAAGATCGGGAAGGAGGAGACGGGGCAGCATACGGTCCGTGTCGTGGGGATCTTGAAGCAACGCGGCCTCTCCATGGACATCAACTCGGACCAGGCGGTTCTCATGGCCGACAAACTCTACACGAGCCTCTACGGCGGCGAGGGCGAGTACGACCAGGCCACGGTGGTGCTGGAGAACATCGAGGATGCCACCGCGGCGAAGGAGGCCATCGAGAACCAGATGAACAAGCGTGAGGAAGTGGTCAGTGTCCAGGACAGCAGCAGGATGCTGGAGACCATCACGTCCACGCTGGGGACGCTGACCGCCTTTGTCATGGCCATTGCCGGCATATCGCTCCTCGTGGCCGCAGTCTCTATCTTCAACGTGATGATGATGTCGGTAACCGAGCGGATCGGCGAGATTGGGGTCCTCCGTTCCATCGGCACCCAGAAGCCCGAGGTGCGGAGGATGTTCGTCTACGAAGCGGCCATCCTGGGGGTGGTGGGTGCGGTGATCGGGGCTATCCTGAGCCTTGCCATCGGGTACCTGGTGGTGCTGGCCATGACCGGGGGCACCGACTACTTCTTCGCGCCCGCGAGCCTCCTCTACATTCCCATGGCGATGGTGGTGGGCATCATCATCTGCATCGTCTCCGGCGTCTATCCCGCGTGGCAGGCGTCGAACCTGGATCCCATTGAGGCACTGCGGGCCGAGTGAGGGGAGCCATCCCGGAGGGGCATCCCGTTTTCCTGCCGGCCCCCCCTCCTACCGGAGCCGCCCCTCGTACCCGCTCGTCGTCCGGGCACCATTCCTGCATCCGTTATTTCCTGATGCTTTTCAGGAGTTTTTCCTTCAGGTGTTCACCGAATTTCGCAGGGTCCTTCATCACCGTTTCCTGGTGCTTCCTTGCATGGGTTTTCGGGAGAAACATCTGTTCGAACTCCTTCGCGGAATGACAGATGCGCTTCGGCTGCGGGTTCTTCTGTGCCATACCTCATCCCGTTGTTCCATGCCCCGATCCCGTCGGGTTTAATTCCGGTTGATAGTACTGCTTCTTCTTGATCCAGATGAAGCCGTCACTCTTTGAGATCACGGCAACATCCACCGGGCCGCTGACCGTTTCCGCCTGCAACGACACCTTCCGCTTGAGGGATGTGAGGTTCACCATGGATTCTGCCATTGCTGCCAGGTCGGATTTGGGCAGTGAGGCAACCACATTGACGATGGGAGTATAATTGAATGTGCGGTAATTTTCCAGATGCTCGGTCAGTTGCCTGACCAGTTCGTCACCCGTGGGAGTGAAATTGGTTTTTAATAAATTTCTCTCATTCTCATCGAGCGACTCGATGCTGTCAATGATCGCTTCGGGTAATGCGTGGAACGAAGCCGAGAGACTTTCGATGAGCGCCTGTTCGAACTTTGGGTCAATCCCCGACAGGAAAATATCCACCATCTCATGTTGTGCAAAGGGAACAATGTACGCTCCTTGTTCAAAGGTGATCTGGTTGCGTTCGGTCTCACTGTATTTCAGGATCTCACCAATCCTGCCCTCAATGGAATAGGCTACCAGCGAGGGAAAAATATCCTTGTCCCCGAAACCGGTGATCACGAGCCCTGAAAAATTCGCGTGCAGCGGATCCAGAGGTCCAGGAGATTTGACAAAGAACATTGCAGCTATCTCTTTCAGCTCCTGCGTCACCTCCCCTGAGAGTGGGATATGTTCGAATATGTCGGTAATTGCCCTGGAGATCTTTTCGTCGTACTTTGCGGCAATCCCCTTCTGATGGGATTCGTCCATGGACAGGGAAAATTCCGCACTTGCCAATCCCGAATGGGTTTCAAGGATAATGGTTTGGGCAATCTCCTGAATGTTTTCTTCTGATATCGCTTTCTGGATCTCAATGAGCTCATTTGCTCTTTGCTGGATGAGCGCCCGTATGGAGAGGAAGTAGGCATAGACATTGGTGATGAAAAATTTCTCCTCTACATCTCTGGGGACCAGCTCGATATCATGGGTAAGAAAATCGATGAAATGGCTGGCAAAATCAAAGAGGGTATCAAATGTCACCGATCCCAGTTTATTACGGTACAGTCCGATGATGGTCTCCCAGGGAATGCCCATAAAACTCGCATAGTTATAGATCATGATGCACAGGGAATATCCCGGTGACAGGCTGAAAATCTTGTTGGCGGTGGTAAAGATCTTTTCCGGCCGATCCGCCATACCGATCATCAGACTTACGGCACTGTCGGCAGCCACCGCCACCGCTTCACGGTTCATGATTGCAATTTCTGCTGTCATGGGGCCTCACATATCCTCGAAAAACTGGTGAACATCCAGACTACCCGTGTGGAGGTATTAAATTTTTGCAAATGACTGGCATTGAGGTATTCTTCCCAATCATCTTCTTTCCCTTCCCACATGGGCCAGGTATTCCATGAATTCTCTGGGCTGCTCATGGGAAACCGTTACCCTGCTCTTCGCACCGAAGACCGGGCAGGGAAAGACCCTTTCCGACCCGCCTTCGGTAGGGGTATCCTGCGCTTGGTTCAGATAGATTGTGCCGGCGAGAGAAACTGCCACAAATACCCGGGTGAGTACAGACGGCCCTATCACCATCGTCCCAAAAGGGAAGAGGAAGAGGTGAAGTGTAGTATCCCACTGCACGAACGCGAGGTTCGTGGTTAGACTCGGACTGTCCCCGTCCTTCATTCGCACACAGGAACCAGTTTCCCTTTCAACTTCGCCTCGATGTCGAGTCTCATCAATTCTATGGCGTTGTTCACCATGCCCTTGGTCTTGGTGATCACGAGCTCGTCATGGGTGAGGAATTCCGTATCTGTATTGGTATTAAACTGCGCCCCGTGCGTCCTGTAGGCGATTCCGAAAGGCGCCAGCAGATACCCCATTTGCTGGAAGTACAGGTAGATGTCCATGGCAGTCTTCGTCGCCCCGTCTTCATGGCCGGAGACCATGATCCCCACCACCTTGCCTTCAGTCAGCCCCGGTTTTTTTAACAGGTAGAGGTTCTGGATGCAGTTCAACCGGTCGAGGAAATCCTTGAGCCTGGCAGACATATTGTTCCAGTTTATCGGCGAGGCCACGATGACCGTTTTTGAAGCGATGATCATCTCGTGGAACGCGGGCATGTCATCCAGCTGGTCCCTGCACGGATATCTGCAGGCTGAGTCTCTCATGCTGTAGCAGCACCAACAATGGTTGATGGCAAATTCGTTCAGGTTATAGCGCCGGTAACTCACGCCCTTTGCCGTGAGTGCTTCCTCTGCCAGATCCGCCAGGTAACCCGTGTTGTTTGCTCTATGAGAGCTCCCATTGATCAGAAGAACCTCGAACCTCTCGCCATCGTATGTGAGCTTCTTCTTCCCGGATACCTCCAGGAACTCCCTTGCAGTGCTGCTGCATTGCAGGCATTCCTTGGGCGGTCTCTCACCCTTGAAGATGAACCCGCACACCTGGCACTTCCAGGCCTTACCTTGCTGGGAGCTGCTCGGTTTCGCTTCCTCTGGTGCAGAAATAGACATGCGAAAACCCCTCCTCCTCAAGGACCCGGCATCCTGGACAGAGACAACCCTGTTCCTCCTTGATGCATGTACTCTTTCCCCTGGCCGCAAGACAATAGGCAACCTCTTCCTCGCAGGTAACATAGCTCGGACACATCGGGCAGATGCAGAGCTCGATTCCCTTTTTCCTCTCCATGATCCATTCCGCCTGACCCTGCCACAGGCATTGATTTCACAGCTATTTATAAGGCTGTGACGACTGAACGAGGGTAAATCACAGACGATAGGATTTCCCTGCTTTCCGGTTCCCCGGGTTTCAGGACTCTCCTCAGGACAGACATGGGGAGCATGGACCCAGCTCCAGTACAGGAATATCCTTTTATGCTTTTCCGGCAAGGAGAGCTATCGGTGTGATGTTGGATGAGTGAGACCTCACCACGTGTTCATCAGGCAATCCTGATTGGTGTCCTTGCCGCATGCATCGCCATGTGCGGATGTACCGGTTACGGCACACAATCCGGACCCCCCGCGACGACACAGACCCAGGTTCCGGGAGCAACGACTATCATGATCCAGGACTTTGCATTCAATCCCGCGAGCATCACCGTCGCAAAGGGAACGACGGTCACATGGGTGAACCAGGATGCGGCAAACCACCAGATCATTAACGATGCTCAAGGGTCAATCACGCAGGGAGCATTATTCTCGAGCAACGCCCTGCAGAAAGGTGCGAGCTATTCCTTTACCTTCGATACTCCCGGCACATATCCCTACCACTGCGCCATTCACCCCACAATGAAGGCGACGGTCACAGTCACGTAGGTACCCGTGAATACCTTTGCAGGGTCATTCATTGCCCCCCACCTTTTTTGATGCACTATGTCCGGATGAAAAGATCCGGATCTACCGGTAAAAGCGTGAGAAATACGATGATGTATCGTGAAGCGGGAGAGCACGCCGGTGTGCATCATCTGGTCCATGAACCGTTCCCAGACCGGGGTCCGGTCCGGGTCTGAGGACTCCCGCAGGAGGCGGGAAGTGGCCACCCGATTCGTCGCGGAGGCCGATCCCACGAACTGGGCGTGGAGCATCTCCTGTCCCGCGAGGCGGTGAGGGCAGTGAAACGGGTGAAAGAATCCACCACGCCGGGCCGGTGAGGAGAGCCGACTCATCTCTCACGCTCCCCCCTTTTTCCAGGGCCGGGAGCACTTCCCCCGGCTACTCCTGCTCCCCGATACCCCCGCTCTTCTCGGTCCTGACCTCCGCCAGTTCCGGGATCGCCCCGTGGGCCGCCTCGTAGGCCCGGACCGCTTTCAGCGCCCCCAGGAGCATGCGCCGCACGGTGTTCCACACCGTGGCCTGCCGCCCCCTGTCGAGAGTGCGGAGGAGTTCCGTGAGGAGCGCCACCAGGGGCACGTGGTGCACCACCTCCATCCGGTCCAGGTGGGCCAGTGCCTGGAGGGCCCGCACGGCGGAGGTCTCGTTGACGGCAGCGAGCCTGCGCAGGATCTCCGCGAGGAGCCCCCGCCCTTCCGGAGTCTCCAGGGAGACCTTCCGGTTCATGGCAAACCGGACGTAGAGTGCCCGCTGGTCGTTGGCCTGCTCGATCCGGAACGCGGGGGACGCCTCCGCCCGCCGCACCAGGTCCACCAGGTCGCTGCAGGATGCCCCGGCCACCGACGAGAGGAACGCCTCCCATGCCACCGGGTGCCGCGAGGACTCCTCCCGGAACCGGTCAAAGAGGGGGTGGCGGTCCGGGGCCGAGGATTCCAGCAGGAGGCGGAAGGCGATCACCCGGTCCGATGCAGCCGGTGAGGTGGTGAACTGGTCGCGGAGGAGCTGGTGGACCTCCGGCGTGTCCAGGAAGGCCAGCGCCTCCAGGCAGACATTCTTCACCTGCCGGTCCCGGATTGCCTGTACCTGCGCTTCCACGTAGGGGAGATTTCCCGGCGCAGGGGCGGCATGCTTCCGGTAGGTCCCCTCCAGGAGGGCTCCATGGCGTGCCGCAAGGGCGCGGAGCAGCCGCCGCCGTGCACGATGGAGGGCTGTGTAGTGGTGGGCGAACCCGGGATCCTCCACGGACTCGAAGATCGTGAGGAACTGCCCGCCGGCTTTGTCCATCAGAAAGGTGTCGGCAAGGAGGTCCGCCCAGAGTCCGGTGAAGGCTTCGGAGGGCTCCGTCAACGGATCCCTCAGGAGCCGGAGCATCTCCCGCTCGCCCAGGCTGCTGAAGGCCATGTACCGGTTTACGGTATCCGGGTCCTTCCGGGCCTGCAGGAGGATCTCGCTCTCCGGAGCGTCGTGCACCATCTTCCCGTAGAGGGAGTACCCCCGGTTCAGGGAGAGGAACGCCGGCCGGTCAATTCCGGAGATCTCCACCATCTCTTCCAGCCGCGTGACCCGGACCGTCGTCTCCCCCAGGTCCCGGCCCTCCGTATCCACGGCCGCGGCCCGGAACGGGAATTCCCAGGGACTCCCACCCGGGGAACCGGTGGTCTTCAGGGCAAGGCGCAGGGTGCGGGATGGAACGTCATAGGCCGGGGAGACGGTCACCACCGGGAAACCGGTCTGCTTCAGCCAGGCCTGCGCCATCCCTGCAAAGGACTGGCCCGAGACCTCCTCCATGCAGGCGATCCAGTCTGCCCGGGAGGCGTTCCCGTGCCGGAACCGGGTGTGGTACCGGTCCAGGCCCCGGGCAAAGGGTTCCGGCCCCGCGAGTATTTCGATCATCCGGACGAACTCGGGGGCTTTCACGTAGGTGATCCCGGTGATCAGGTCGTTGGGGTCATTGAATCCGTCCGGTTCGATGGGCATCGCGGCAGCCCCCGAGTCCAGGGCAAAGGTCCCCCCTTCCGGTGCGAGAAGCGTGAGCACCGTCTGGAGCCGGGTGTAGTCCTCGCCGAAGAGGAAGGCATGGTGCTGCTGCTCGACGAAGACCGTCACCGCCTCGTTCAGCCACAGCTCAAAGGGGGAGCGGCCGGTCACCTCGGAACCGTTCAGGTTGTGGTAGTACTCATGCACCTTGACCCGGAACAGGTACTCCAGGGCCGGGTCGGTGATCTGGAGAAAGGGCATGATCCGGTTGGCAGTGATCGTCGTGTTCCCCACGTTCTCCATCCCCCCGAAGTCCGAGTTCTGCATGGCGATCTCCCGGTACACGGTTCCGGTGTAGCGGTAGCCGGGCCGGATGCCGGCAACCAGCTCTTTCAACCGGGCCCGTGCCGCGGAGAGCGCACCGGGATCGCCCCCGGACAGCTTCAACCGGTCCCGCTCCCCTGCCAGCCGCCAGATCTCCTGCCGGGTCTCCCTGTCCCGGTACTGTTCGGGACCGGTGAAGAGGTAGACCCAGAGCACGGCACCGGCCAGCACCTCCTGGGCCTTTTCGGCCTGGCCCGGGTCCGCCCCCTTCGGTGCCAGGAGCTCCAGGTGGAACGTCTGCCCGTCCGGGTACTCGAACTCCCGCCGGAATGCATCCCAGGTGCCTGCCCCCAGGAAGAAGAGGTAGGGGGCCATGGGGGTGACCGTGTTCCTGTACACGATCCGGTCCCGGCGGTCATCGAACGGGTGCCGCTCCTCAGCCACATCCCCGTTGGAGACCAGGTGGGTGTAGCGGCGATCGGCGATGATGGTGGCAGTGTAGGTGCACTTGGCGGTCATATCGTCCAGGCAGGGGACCAGGCGCTGGAACCCCCACTGCTGGCACTGGGTGATCTGGGTAGGCGGCGCCCCGGGCGGGGTGGCATCGTAGTACAGGCCCTCCAGGACGTTCGGGGTTGGGCGGCAGACCGTCAGGGTACGCAGGGTGAATTCCGTGTGGGGCGGTAACCGGGAGAGGAAGTTGATGTGCAGGAGCGCCGCCGCGCGGTCGTACCGGATGGAGACAGTCCTCCCGTTGCAGGAGACGTCCTGGACCTCCTGGTCACGGGCGTTCAGGGAGAGGGTCTTCACCGACCGGTCCCGGGTCCGGGCCTGGAACACCGACGTGACCCGGGTATGGTCGTCATGGATCTCGAAGGTCAGGTCCATGTGCAGGACCGTCACCGCGAGCTCCCCGAAGTCTTCGGGATAGTACCGGAAGATCCGTTCCGCCACGGGCATCACCCCTCACTCGTGGATCATGGTAAGGAGCATCCGGAACCGGGAGAGCGCCTTCACGGCGTGGGGGACCCGGGCCGGCATGATGACGAGCTGGCCTTCGGAGATGTTCATCGGGGTCCCCCCGATTGTGATCTCAGCCTCGCCCTCCAGCCCCTGCACGATGGCGTCGTAGGGGGCCGTATGCTCGGAGAGCCCCTCGCCGGCATCGAAGGCAAAGGCGGTGAGGGAGCCCGACTTTTTGTACACCACCATCCGGCTCACCACCGCCCCCTCCTGGTAACCGGCCAGGTCCTTCAGGTCCAGGACCTTTCCCCGCAGATCCTCCTTCTCGTCTGCCATAGCGTGTACCCTGTGGGTCCCGGGGCATATGAGATGTGGGGTCCGGGGGATCCCTCAGTAAGGGGGCCGGATAGCATCAGCGCCCGGGAAGGTGAATGACCCTGCACGGGCCGACCGCTAGGGTGGGAAGCAAAGAAAAACGCGCTGGACCTTATCGAGAGACGGATAGCCCGCGGTGAGGGACTGAGATTGCAGACCGATAACAGATAATGGAAAGCGGATTGACGGTGCAACCCTGTGATGCCATGAATTTCCTTGCCATTTTGTCCTTCATTCCCGGATTTTTCGTGCAATGGCACGGGAAAGAGCGTCTATCTCGTCGTACCGGGCCTCTTCCATTCCCCGTTTAGTGATGCCTTCCCGGGTGGCCACGAGATGGCGTACAGGGTCAATACCCAGGGCATCTATCCTCTTCTTCGCACAGCACTCATCGCACCCGTCCACAATTACGAGGAGGTCTTCACCCTTCACCTCCTCCTCAAGCGGCCGTCGCAATGCGGTCATCCGGATATGCCGTGCGATCATCTGCGGATATCGCCGCCTGAGTTCACTGGCGGCGAGAGTGGTGAGCTGCCCGGTATGGGAGATACCCGAACAGGTCAGGAGAATAACAGTCTGGTCATCATCCCTCATGCCGGGTCCCCCTGGCCGGTCACCTCCCATGTTTATTTACTCTCCTGTGCAATCCATGCAATCTCCTTGGGGGGCAGTGCAGCATAGCGTTGATCAGACACCACCGATGCCATCAGATCTGGTTCAGCCCCCAGCCTGCTTGTGAGCTGCCATACATGAGGATAATGTAATAGATCCCGACCGCAATGAACACGAGTGCGACCGCTCTCCGGATCCACGGCTCCAGGTCCTGCACATGCCGTACAATGCCGGTACACTTCCCTATCCCCTGTACAAGAAGGTACGAGATAACGATCACCGGTACACCGGTGGCAAGGGCGAACACAGCGGGAATGATGACGGGATCCCCGGCGCCGAGGGCGAGCGGGATTAGCATGGCAAAGAAGAGCACCGCGGAGAACGGGCAGAAACTCATCGCGAACACGATGCCCAGCAGGAATGCGCCAAGATAGCCCTTCCCTGCAAGCCGTGAGGAAAGACCGGATGTGTACCGTGAGAGCCGGTCGCCGCCCGGCAGCTGTTCGAAATGAAAGAGGTCGAGGAGGTAGATGCCGCAGAGGACGAGGAACGGCCCCAGCAGCCGCTCACCGTAGTGCTGGAGTCCCAGAGCCACGAACTGGATGTTCATGCCAAAGAATACGAACGCGGAAGCGACCGCGATGTACGCTGCCATCCTGCCAAGCGTGTAGATGCACCCCGTGACAAGCGTATGGCGGCGGTTGTCGATCTTTTTGGAGATGAACGCAATTGCGGTGATGTTGGTCGCGAGCGGGCAGGGGCTGATGGCGGTCATCAGCCCGAGAAAAAACGCGGCAATGACGGGAACAGGACTCTCGGCCATCCCCCCCAGAAGGTTCAGGAGATCCATGTCAGGTGAGATCCCCGTTCAGCCGCCTGGTGAGAACACCTGAGAGATACTCGGTATAGGCATCCTTGTTCCCGATGAGCGACCACACGCGGACATCTTCCTTTTTATGGAACCCGCTGCCATCATAGACCCCGATCCAGAGGGATGAACCGCTCACCCCGTATTTCGCTGCCAGGTCGTAGTTCTCCGGCAATTCTACATTGACATGCGCGAAAACCAGCCGGCCAAATGCGACTTCATCCCTGAAACGGGTCTCCACCGTTTGTTCAGCCAGGTCTCCGACGGCGATGCAGGATGAACACTGGCGGTTGCCGTGGAAATGGTACACTTCCACCCGCTCCACGGTATTATTGGAACTGATTTTTGGAAGCGGCGCTGATGGTGCTGCATCCAGATGGGGAGATGAGTCAGTACAACCTGTGGTGAAAAGGAGGACTACAATGAAACAACTGAATATGAGAGAACGTATCAGGTTCGTGATCGCCATACTCCCTCTCTTTTACGTCCCCATGCGTTCCATGCACTTCAGCGCCTTGCGCCCGCGATTGGTGATGGAGTAGATGATCCAGTTTCCCTGTTGCTCACCGGCAATGAAATCCTGCTCTTTGAGGACGCTGAGATGGTAGGAAAGTTTGGAGTCCGCGATTTGAACAACTTCCTTAATGACACAGACGCAGAGCGGCTGGACGAGAAGTGCAGAGAGAATGGTGAGCCGGATGGGATCCGCAAGCGCCTGGTGGAGCCGGCTGCTCGCATGCAGTGCAGACGGATCCGGGATTTTTGCGAGCAGTCCTTTCATCCCTCCCAGTTTATCGAGTTCCTTCTGTATCGTATCCGGGAGGTCTTTGGAAAAATCGCAGCATGTCCCGGGGGATGACCGGACCTGTCTTGGTGGCATGAGTGGTTCAAATTTATATGAAATAGCAAGGTATATATGCTTTCCATGGCAATAAGTTTCAAGAAAAATTGAAACTCTGTTCCTGATACAACAGGAATCCCTGGTACCATGGGTAACGACCGAAAAGAAACATCTTCCACTGATACCGCTGCAGCAGATCCCGTATTCCGGCCTTCGATTGATGAGCTGATTGAAAAGATCAGGGCATGGGCGCAGCGGTACGCGGAAAAAAACGGCTGGGTGCTGGATCCCAACGAGCAGGAACTCACGACTGTCCTTCGCGGGCTTGCATCAAACCGGGCACGGTTCGGGAAACAGTTCTGCCCGTGCCGGCTGCGAAGCGGGGATCCGAAGGTGGATAAAAAGATCATCTGCCCGTGCATCTACCACCGTGATGAGATCGCAAAGGACGGCCACTGCCACTGCCGGCTGTTCTTCCTCGCGGGCTCTGATCAGAGAGAGGGGAAATCCACATGAGCCCCCTCAAACGATTCGTTTCCGGTACTGGACGTAAGAAAAGAATGAGAGATGAGAATCCTGAGGTAAAGAGACCATGACAGATCCCGTTACCGGCTCGCTCCTGCTGGGCTGGGATACCCTGCTGGGGTATCTCACACAGCATGTTGTCACCTGCCTGATCCCGGCTTTCTTTATCGCCGGCGCCATCGCTGCTTTTGTCAAGAAAGATGCAATCCTGAAGTACTTCAGTCCTGAAACAAAGAAGACCACCTCGTACGGGATTGCGTCGATCTCAGGGACCGTGCTTGCGGTATGCAGCTGTACCATCCTCCCGATGTTTGCCGGGATCCTCAAGAAGGGGAGCGGGCTTGGGCCTGCGATCACGTTCCTCTATGCAGGACCGGCGATCAACATCCTCGCAATCGTCTACACTGCAAAGGTGCTCGGGTTCGATCTCGGAGTCGCCCGGGCTGTTGCGGCAATCACGCTCTCGATCCTGATCGGCCTTGCCATGATGAAACTGTTTCCGCAGCAGGATGAGGAGACAACCAGAACGTTTGGGGCTGCCCGGAAAGCGGCGATTGCATGCGCGGATGACAAACCGAAATGGGTCGTTGTTACCTTCTTTATTTTCCTGATTGCTATCCTTCTCGTCGGCACCTCCGCGCTTGATGTCCTCTGGCGGCTCCTGATCGTGTATTTCCTTTCGCTGGCGGTCGCCTTCCTGCTGATCTTCTACTTCACCCGTGAGGAGGTGACCGACTGGGGCTACGAGATCTGGGACCTGACCAAGAAGATCTTCCCAGTCCTTGTCATTGGCACGTTTGCACTCGGTGTCCTTGCATTCTTCCTTCCCCCTGAGTCGTTCAGGCCATTCTTTGGTGACAGCTCGCTCCTGGCAAACTTCCTTGCTGCGGTTCTCGGTGCTATCCTCTACATGCCGACGCTCCTTGAAGTGCCGATCATCGGTACGACACTCGGGTACCTGTCGGGATCCATGGCAAAAGGCCCGGCCCTCGCCCTGCTCCTTACCGGACCGAGCATCAGCCTGCCGAGCCTGCTCGTCCTCTACCGGATAATCGGCGGGAGAAAGACCCTGGCCTATGCCGGGCTGGTCATCGTGTTTTCGACCATTGCCGGGTTCATCTTCGGGAACTTGTTCTGAGGTGAGACGATGGGAGATGACAAACCCTGCTGTGCCTCTGAGGCGCTCCGGCGCATCCGGCAGGTGCAGATCAACGGGATCATGACGGGGATCGCGATGCTTGATGAGAGCATTGCGGATGTAAGGGCACAGAATCATGGAAGCGAACCGGAGATCCAGGCGGCGCTCCTGAAAAAGATCCGGATCTCCAATAACATTCCAAAAGGCGTTGAAGAAGAATATGCACGGGTCCTTATGGAAGAATATAAAAAAGCCATCACGAAAAACAAATACAAAAAAATTTGAATAACCTCCGGATATCCCATGAAAAAAATCGAAATCCTCGGAACCGGCTGTGCGAAGTGCAAACGGCTCCATGCAAACGTGGAACAGGCAGTGAGGGACCTGAAGATCACGGCGGACGTGATCAAGGTCCAGGAACTGGATGAGATCGTGAACCGCGGTGTCATGCTCACGCCAGCACTCGTCATCAACGGTGAACTGGTGGCAGAGGGGCGCGTCCCCTGCGTGGATGAGATCAAGGCAATGCTTATGGAGTGAAAATATGGCAGAAACACCGACATGCTCCTGCGGAGCAAACGAACCGAAACGGATCATCTTTCCCTGTGCCGGGCAGGCAAACACCGGCCAGATCACCAACCGTGCAGCAATCCAGCTGACCGAGGAAGGGTATGGGAGTATTGCCTGCGTGGCGCTGCTCGCAACCGGTGCTGAAGGACTGGTCACCAGCGCAAAGAATGTTGATGAAGTTGTCATCCTTGACGGGTGCCCGATGCTCTGCGCGAAAAAGATAGCCGACGCACAGGGCGTCCCCGCCGCACAGCACCTGATCGTCACTGACCTCGGCATCATCAAAGGACCATCGAAGAACTATACCGATGACGATATCGAGAAGATCGTCTCTGCCTGCTGGCGCGGGGAAGGGAAGAAGAAGGATGCCGCACAACCCTCAAGGAAAAATGCAGGGCCGGACCGTGGCTGTGACTGCGGGTGCGATGGCAGCTGCTGACCATGGTGTACTGATATGCCCGGCGAATCTTGTGTAACAAAAGAGCCAAAAGGGCTGGGATTCTTCGAGAAGTACCTGACCGTCTGGGTATTCCTGTGCATCGGTCTTGGCATCCTGCTCGGGCGGTTTGCTCCGGAGGCAGCAAAATATCTTGACAGCCTCTCCATCTCTATCGGCGATGCACCGGTCGTCTCGATCCCCATTGCGGTCTGCCTCTTCTTCATGATGTACCCCATCATGGTGAAGATCGATTTTGCCGAGGTCCTGCAGGCAGGAAAGAACATAAAGCCCGTGAGCCTCACCCTCTTTGTCAACTGGGCGGTGAAGCCCTTCACCATGTATGCGATCGCCCTTTTTTTCCTGGGAACGCTCTTCCTCGCATTCATCGGCCCGGATGCGGTCGACCTGGTGAAGATGCCGTTCGGGCTCGACCTGCCCCTCGGCGCCACGTACGGGGTCGGGACCGTCGTGCTGGAAGGGGGTGTCAAGATGCTGCAGGTGCCCCTGTGGCGCAGCTACCTTGCAGGGTGTATCCTTCTCGGGATTGCGCCCTGCACCGCCATGGTGCTTGTGTGGGGATACCTTGCGAAGGGCAACGATGGCCATACGCTCGTCATGGTGGCCATCAACTCGCTTTCCATGCTCTTCCTCTACGGCCCGCTTGGGGGATTCCTGCTCGGCGTGGGCAAACTCCCTGTCCCGTGGGAGGCGCTCGCCCTTTCCATCGCTATCTACGTCGCGCTCCCGCTCGTTGCTGGCTACATCTCGCGGAAGCTGATCGTCCGTGCCAGGGGTAAGGAATGGTTCGATACACACTTCGTCCACTACCTCACACCAGTCACCATCACGGCACTCCTGATCACGCTCGTCCTCCTCTTCAGCTTCAAGGGCGAGGTGATCCTGACCCGGCCGCTTACGATCCTCTGGATCGCTATCCCGCTCTTTATCCAGACGATGCTCATCTTCACCATCGGATACGTCCTTTCGAAGGGCATTCACCTCACCTATGAGGATGCGGCACCCTCGGCGATGATCGGGGCGTCGAACCACTTCGAGGTGGCAATCGCGACCGCAACCATCCTGTTCGGGCTCTCCTCCGGGGCAGCCCTTGCAACGGTGGTGGGAGTGCTGATCGAAGTACCCACGATGCTCCTGCTGGTGAAGATCTGTCTGAGAACGAGGGGCTGGTTCGCGGCATGACGCAGGAGCGGGCGGGGGTCATGACCACCCTGTATCCGGCCCTCGCCATTCTCCTCTTCGTGCTCCTCGCAACCTCTCCGGTTCCCGCCCAGGAAACCTGCACCTCGTTCATCCCGTGTCCCGATGAAACGGGGATGGCCGGAACCGGCGGGCAGGTGCAGCCGATCTGCATCTACCTGTTCTACGGGCAGGGGTGTTCGCACTGCGAACGGGTGAAACCTCTCATCGATGACCTTGCGGTGAAGTACCCGCAGGTACAGCTGAAAACCTACGAGATATATTTCAATGCCACGAACCAGGAGTGGTTCAGGGATTTTCTACTCCGGTATGGGGTGGAAGAGGAGGGTGTCCCCACCCTCTTCATCGGTGATCGTGCGCTGATCGGCGAAACGGCGATCCGCAGGGAGCTTGAGGATCGGATTGTCTGGTATACCAACAATCCGGCGGTATGTCCGGCAACATTCAAGAAAGTCGGGGGACTCCCATACGACCTCTCACCGGCAAAGCCCGTTGACCTGACCGTCCCCTCTATCCTTATCGCAGCGGTCATCGACAGCATCAACCCGTGCGCCTTTGCCGTCCTGATCTTCCTGCTCGCGTACCTGACATCGCTGGGTGAGCGGCGGCGGATCGCTCTCGTCGGCTGTACGTATATCGCCACGGTCTTTGTGGTGTATTTCGTTGCCGGGCTGGGACTCCTAACCGTTGTCCAGCAGGGCGGACTTTCCGGAATCGTCTTTCTGTTTGCCGCAGTCGTCGCCATCCTGGCCGGGCTCACGAACATCGCCGAAGTCCTCCTCCGGCGCGACATCTTCACGCTCGCGATCCCCGTTTCGCAGAAGGATGCCATCGACCGGTACATCAAGAGAGCATCTGTCCCGTCCGCCATAGTTCTCGGAGCGCTTGTCAGCATGGTGGAACTGCCCTGCACCGGCGGGATCTACCTGGCGATCCTTGGCCTTCTCTCCAACCGGATGACGCTTGTCGAGGGGATTCCGTACCTGCTGCTGTACAACCTGATCTTCGTGCTCCCCCTTATCCTGATCCTCATCGTTATCTACTGGGGCGGCACCCCGGAGCGGTTGGACGCCTTCCGGACGGGAAGCCGGCGCTGGGTGCGCCTTGCCATGGGGATTGTCATGGTGGGGCTCGGTGCAGCGATGCTGACGGGTGTAATATAGTGGAGGAAGAAATGGAAAGGGCTCCCCAATTTTCAGGGAACTCAGGGGTTCATAACGGGGACACCAGTTTTTTCGTGCAGGGCATCCCCTTCGGAAGACACGTCCGCCGCCGGCATACCGCTTCACAGCTGTCCTGATTCTGCGTGTCGCGATCCGACGCCCATCTCAGCAGGGGAACGATGGCTTTCCGGAGCATGACCCCGTCCTCGGTCAAAAAATATTCCACACGGGGAGGAATTTCGGAGAAGGATTCCCGCCGGATCAACTGCTCTTCCTGAAGTTCTTTTAAGGTATCAGACAGGGTTTTGGGGCTGATCCCGTCCAGTTCAGACATGAGCTCAGTAAACCTCAACCGTCCGGATACCCCGAGTTTGTTGATGATGAGAAGCGCCCACTTTTTCGAGATGGTAGTGAGGATACCGCCGAGCGGACAGACGCACAGGGTCTCGCTATCCTCGCACATAGTCACTTCAATACTATATACTTCATATCTTTAATACTATCCAATGAATAGTTACTCTCGTCACCATGCGTGGAGTGGAACCAACATGTGCCAACAGAGATGCGATACCGCATCCCCGGGGAGCTGCGATTGCTGCTGCACCCCACCGCTCTCCCCGGAGGAGGAGATCAGGATGCTGGAGGCAATGAAAACACTGGAGAAAATCCGGCTGGATGCGATCGACCGGAGGATAGCGGACCTCAGGGGAAGGTAAGGGACAATGGACCTTCTGGACCTGGCGGAGTTCTCCCCTGATGGCCCGGTAAAAAAGGATCTCGTGAAGACCGCAGGATCAAATATCGTCCTTGTCTGCCTCAAGGCGGGGCAGGTGATCTCACCGCATCCGGAGCCATATGCAGTGGTGTTCGTCGTTCTCCAAGGCGAGGGTATCATCACCTCGGGAACGGGAGAGTATCCTGTGAAGCCCCTGCACCTGGTTTCCGTGGGGAAGGATGAGGACCGGGGGATCCGGTGCACGAAGCGGATGATTCTTCTTGGTATTCGCGAAGATCGGTGAAGGGAGGAATATACCATGCCCGGCGTCATAGAAGTCCAGGATCTGACAAAAAGATATGGCAGCACCACCGCAGTCGATCACATCAAGTTCAGCGTGGAGGAGGGCGAGATCTTCGGGTTCCTGGGACCGAACGGGGCAGGGAAGACCACCACCGTCCGGATGCTGACCGGAGTCATCCCCATGGACGAGGGGAGCGCCACAATCCTGGGCCACGATATCCACACCGAACCGGTCCAGGCAAAGCAGCGTATCGGGGTGGTGCCCGAAACCTCGAATGCCTACACGGACCTCACCGCATGGCAGAACCTGATGCTGATGGGCGAGCTCTATGGCCTGGACGATACCCGGGCAGCGGGCCGCGCGCGAAAACTCCTCGACGTGCTGGGGCTCCTCGAGAAGAGGGACCAGAAGGTGCAGGCCTACTCCAAGGGCATGAAACAGCGACTTCTCCTGGCAATGGCGCTCCTCCACGAACCGGAACTCCTCTTTCTCGATGAACCCACGGGCGGCCTCGATGTGCAGAGCACGCAGATGATCCTAGGCATGCTCCGGGATTTGAATACCGGGGGAACCACCATCTTCCTTACCACGCACAACATGGACGAGGCGAACCGGCTCTGCCACCGCGTGGGCATCATCCGGAGCGGAAAGATGGTTGCCATCGACGCACCCGAGAAGCTGAAGACCGCGATAGACCGCGTGCACCTGATCGACGTGAGCTTTGACCGGGAGGTCCCCGGCGATGCCCTCTCCGGACATGCAGGGATTCTCAGCGTAACCCGCAGTGGAGACAAGTGGCGGATCACCGCCGATGAACAGGATGCCGCCATCCGATCGCTGGTTGCAGCCAGCCGGGAGTGGGGCGCAGCGATCGTCACGCTGAGCACGCTCGCACCGTCGCTGGATGAAGCGTTCCTGCGGCTGACCCGGGAGGCAGAACCATGAACCCGGCAGGATTCCCCGAACAGGCGCGCCGTGCGTGGGCGATTGCCAAGAAAGACATCCGGATCTATTACTTCAAGGGCCCGGTGCTCATCTTCGGGATCTTCATGCCGGTCTTCCTCTTCCTCGCCTTCTTCATGGGGAGCAGGCAGCTCCCCCTTTCGTTCCTTATTTCCGGACTGATCGGGATGACACTCTTTTTCACCGCAACCGCCGTATCCCCCGCCATCTTTCCGTGGGAGGGCTCGGCAAGGACCCTTGAGCGGCTCGCTTCGTGCCCGATCACCATCGAGGCAATTGTCTTAGGCGATATGATCGCATCCCTGCTCTTTGGCATCGGCATTACGGTTGTTACCGTCATCATTGGGCTCGCCCTCGGACTTTCACTCCTCCACGGCATCACGCTGCTTGCCGCCATCTTCCTTGCTGCATGCTGCTTCTCTGCCATCGGGATGCTCCTTGCGGTGCCACCCACGAACGTGCCGTCCAACATCATGATGCTCTCCTCGCTCCTGAAGTTCCCATTGGTCTTCATCTCCGGTATCTTCGTCCCGCTGGAGCAGATGCCGGCATGGGGACTGGTGCTCGCCGTCTGCTCCCCGCTCACCTACTTCACCGATCTTGTACGCTACTCGTTTACCGATGCACACTATTTCCCGGTGCTCCTGGATCTTGCAGTACTCGCAGCCTTCATGCTGGTGTTCACCGTTGTCACGATGGTCCTGCACAAACGTACCATGCCCCGGAGGATGTAGGAGACCCGCCCGTTGTTCACCGATGGGCAGGAGTTACCGGGACCTCCGGGTTGAAAAGGTGAGATGCAGAATACTCACGTATGACCGTTGAACGAACGGTGAGTGCCCTGTTCCGGCTGGATGACGAGACCTGGCTGCGGCATGCCAATCCCTGGAGCGGCTGGACCCGGGTGACCACGGTCCTGCCATTCCTGATTCTTGCATGCTGGAGCAGGGTCTGGCTGGGCTGGTGGTCACTTGTTCCCATCCTCCTGTCGCTTTTCTGGACCTACCTGAATCCACGGGTATTCCCACGGCCCCACTCTACTCAGAACTGGATGTCGAAAGGTACCCTGGGCGAACGGGTCTGGCTGAACCGTGACAACATCCCCGTGCCTGAGCACCACCGGCTGCCACCGCACCTGCTGAGCATCGTGGCAGGCGCCGGCGGGGTGCTGGTGGTGTGGGGGGTGATCCTGCTGGAGCCGGGGACCGTGGTCTTCGGCTTCAGCATCGTGCTGCTGGGAAAATTGTGGTTTATTGATCGGATGGTATGGTTGTATGAGGACATGAGGCATGTGCCGGAATACGGGGCCTGGCTCTACTGAGTGCAGCGCATCCGGAAGCTCGAGGTTGGGGGGCTCATCGTGGGGATCGCGATGCTGGACGAGGTGATCCGCGAGGTGCAGGCACTGGGCCTCCCGACAGAGCCAGGGATCCAGGACGAGCTCATGAAGCGGGTGAAGCTCTACAATTATGTACCGAAGAGTGCAGAAGATGCCTGTAATGCCGCGGTACTGCCGGAGTACCGCAGTGCACTGGAAACGGGGGGTGGGAACCGTGAGTGAGGGGGATTGCGCGTGAAGATTGAGATTCTGGGGACCGGCTGCGCGAAATGCCGCAGGATGCTCGCCAATGTCCAGGATGCGGTGAAGGAGCTGGGTGTTCCGGCCGAGATCGTGAAGGTGGAGGACATCACCGAGATCATGAACCGGGGGGTCATGCTCACCCCTGCGCTTATCGTGGACGGCGAGGCGCGGGTGGGGGGGAGGGTCCCCCGCGTGGACGAGGTGAAGGAGATCCTGGGGGGATGATCCTCCCCATGGTTCATAAGTTTTATCGGGTGAGATGAAGATTCTATTTCAATAAGACTTGAAATTCAGGAGGAGCAAATGGAGAACGCACAGGGCTGCACCTGCAGCACCAATGGCCCGGCACGGCTGATCTTCGCCTGCTCGGGCGGGTCGAACGTGGGACAGATCTCCAACCAGGCGGCGATCGAGCTCTCCGGGGCCGGGTTCGGGAAATTCTACTGCCTGGCCGGCCTCGGGGGCGACGTGCCGGTGATGCTCGAGACGGCGAAGGCCGCCGACGAGCGGATCGTCATCGACGGCTGCCCGGTCCAGTGCGCCCGGAAGGTGATGGAGCGGACCGGGCTCCCCATCGACCGGTACGTGCTGATCACCGATCTGGGGATCAAGAAGGTGCCTGATCTGGTCGCGCCTGACGACGACGTGGAGACGGTGGTCCGGGCGGTGCTTCGGGGGGAGTGATCCGCAGGGTGACGGGCCGCAAAGGGGAAACCATCCCAGGCCCCCGCTGCGTCCCGTGCTGAGATCTTCCACATCACGGAAAATCTGGAATTACGCGTATGAGTGGGACGCTCTTGGGGGCTCCGCCCCCGCCGCGTGGGCATCCCACGGGGAGGATGTGGTGAGCCGGGCGTTCAGCGAATGAAGACCTGGAGTCTCCCAGACACTGATTGATCCATCTGTCCTCCCGGGGGGGCGCCCACGCGGCGGGGGGACCGAAAGGCTCCCCCCTGGAGCGTACCGGTACTCATATCTCAGAAAAAGAACCTCACAATGGTATTTGCAGGACGCTCTCGGGGGCTGCCGCCCCCTGCCGCTGCGGCACTCCCCCCCGCGAGAGGATGGCGCGAGCCGGGTCATCCTGTGAAGGGACACCGGGAACTACCGATCTCCGACAGGCCCGCCCATCAATGGGGGGGCTGGAAATCCGCTACCTTTCCCTGCCGCACTGGTTGATCAGCCGGATCAGGGCCCCGAACCCCTCCAGCTCCATGGCCAGCACGTCCTCACGGGCCATGCCCATGGAGGTCTCGCCATCGGCTGTCAGGGTGTCGGGGCCCCGGACCACCACCCGCTCTGTCCCGTCGGCCCGGAGGACCTCCTGCGCCTCCGGTTCGAACACAAAGGCACGGCCGGGGAGGATTACCGCCTGCTCCAGGTCTGCGGGGTCCAGGTCCTTCAGGTCGTCAATGGTGATAAGATCCGCGATCTCCTTCTCCACGGCCACCACCCCGGACCCGTCGCCGCACGCGTCCAGCACGCGGCGGACGAACGGAGCCGCCACGGCACCGGTGATCACCGTGGCCCGCCTCTGGACCCTCGGGAGTGTGGCCAGGAGGTCCGGCTCCCTCAGGATGGCGAAGGGCGACCCCAGGCCGGGGTCACCAAGGGGCGTTCCGCTGATCCGCATCTTAAAGCGGGATGAGAGATCTGAGACCAGGTCCCGGAACTCCTCCACAGTATGCTGCCGCTGCCCGGGGAGGAGGGGGGCGTTCCCCAGGATCAAGCCGTTCTCCAACCGGTTCGCAAACCGCATCAGGATCAGGCCCTTTGCCCCCTTCTCTTCCAGCCACTCGCAGGTCCGGACCAGCACCTCGCCGTCGTTCACGCCGGGCAGCATGACGGCGGCGGCATAGACATCGATCTCACCGCAGAGCCGCTCCAGGATCGCGAGGGAAGCCTTCGGGGTGGGGTCATGCATGTACTTCTTCCGCAGCCTGGTGTCTGCGGCAAAGACCGTGAAGGAGAGCTCGGAAAGGCCGTGGTCGATCAGGAACTGCGCGATATCCGGGTCGTCGAAGCCCTTGCCGCTGGTGTACCCGATGTGGAGCGGTGCCTCCATGCCGGCCAGGAGCTCCACCAGCTCCCGGAATTGGGGGTAGCAGCTGGGATCCCCGCCACCGCTGATGGTGACCCGGGTCAGGTCTCCCTCCAGCATCTGGAGCCGGGCCAGGGTGTCGTCGGCAATCGCCCGCAGGTCAAGGAACCCGGGATACCGCTCCTGCACCGAGCGGGAACAGTGGTCGCAGCCCTTCCGGAACGGCGGACAGTGGCGGCAGCCGAAGGGAGGCACCTCCTTCGCATGCCGGAAGTAGCAGTACTGGCAGAACCCCCGGCAGTCCTTCCCCGGCCTCCCGCCGATGTCCACCGTGAGCTGCGCCATTCTAGAGGAAGTATCGGCCTTCCGGCATTAATGAACTTGTGATGGGGACTTTCGGAGAAATGCCTGACTCGGACAAGTAACCCTCAATCCTGATTGGGGATAGAGACGGGAGGGGGCCAGCCCCATCCCGGCCCCACCCCCGGTGAGGATATTCCCATCCCAGGCTTATCGGGATATCCTCTTCCTGGTCCTATTGGGATGGTCCCTCCATCTCGGTGTTGACTGTGATGGTCCAACCACCCATCCCCCGCCGATACCTTTATCCCCCTCACCACCATGAGGGCTCTCATGCGACAGAGCGTGGAGCTCCTCCGCCGCTTTCGCTGGGCACCGGGGTACGACTTCGGCAGGGTGAGCATCCTCTACACCCACCGGGGGGCACCGGGAAACGAGGCCTGCATCTCCGGGGACTGCATCACCCACCTGGCCAACACCTACCTGGAAGTGGAGACGGGTGAAGGGACCACCATGGTCCCGTACCACCGGGTGCTGGAGATCCAGTACGACGGGCGGGTGGAGTGGCGAAAGCCGGGGCTGTGAGCGGCGGGTAAGGGCGGTAACAGAATCGCTGGTATTCGGGGATCCGGAGAGGGTACTCCCTGTCAGTCCTGGGGAATGTGACGGGAGGGTGTCTGCCCCCCGGAATACGTCACACCAGATTTTTTATGATATCGTAATTTTCCCGCTGGAGTGCATCCAGCACCTGTTCATATTCAAGGGACTCCAGCGCCATGCTCCTGATCAGGTCGATAATCCTCGCCGTCGTCCTTGTCAGATGCTGGGACAGGGGATCGGTCCCCTCAGAGGATACCTTGATGATGTTCTGGAGTGCGAGGGTCATCTCCTGATAATTGCCCCGGGACTCCTCGGCCTTCCGTTTTATCTTATCAATCTTGTTGTGCATCAGAAGGTTCTTCTGTTTTGTCCTCTCTTCCAGGGTCCTGTCCCGCAGGAATGTGAGGATCTGGACGACCTGGTTCTCTTTTACCACAGGGATTTTCCGGATCTCAAGGAACATTTCATTGTTCTGGATGGTATACGCCTTCACCTTGGTGGTGGGTATCCCTGTGGCGAAGAGATCCCGGTAATCGGGGTACGCATCAGAAAATATGACATGTCCCATCTCATTGAGGGGCCTGGAAAGGAGATCCGGGCTTATGCCCAGAGTTTTCATGAACCTGGTAAACCCGGCATTGGACATGATGATGTTCGTGTTCCTGTCGACGGCAAACATGGGATCGCTGATGGCATCCGCAACCGCCTGCAGGTCGCCGGAAGCCGGGGCTGGTTCCGGACCCGGGGCCAGGCCCGCCATATATTCACGGATGAGTACGAGAATTCCCAGGATCGCATTGTCCTTCTCCGAGATCACGCCGGTCCGGAGCGTAACGGTCTTTTTCCGGTCTCCCTTTGTGGTGAGGGTGGCCACGTCGGGGATGTAGTGGACCCCTTCAAGATTCTGGATCTTCTGCAGGGTGATCTCATTGAACTGATCGTTCTGGGAACGGGTGAGGCCCAGGAGATAGAACGCATTCTTTCCGATAATTTCATCTCGCTTCCACCCGGTGAGGGCCTCGGCCGCAGGATTCGCAAACCGGATTGTTCCCTTGAGATCCATGACGATCGCCGTATCGGCGATTTTTGTGAGGGTGAGCTGGAGGTTTTCCAGCTCCGACCCGGTCCGGCCCTTCACCCGCTGCTTGTAGATCGCAAATTCGATATTTGTATAGAGTTCGCGGGGGTTGATGGGTTTCACCAGGTAGCTGTGGGACTGGGTTTTCATCGCCCGCTGGATCGTCTCGTCATCTGAGAAGGCGGTCAGGTAGATGACCGGAATGTCATACATTGCATTGATCTTTTCTGTCGCCTCGATCCCGTCCATGGTACCCTTCAGGTGGATGTCCATCAGGATCACATCCGGCAGGGTCTCCGATGCCTTCTGGATTGCATCCGGGCCCGTATAGGCAATGCCAACGACGGTATACCCCATCTTCTTCAGGGTATCCTGGAGGGACATCGCCACAATCGCTTCGTCCTCGACAATGAGGATCTTTTTTTCCGCCACCCTGTTTCACTCCCGTCTTTGAAGTCTGGTCTACCTAATAAGCACTCACCCAAAGGATATATATTCAACGGTACCTCCTCCTAGCATTCCACCCAAATAGGGCCATGATAGGGACGAAAAGCGTTCATCATCCCAATAACAATGGTTCAGGAATAGAAGCCTTCATATAGAGGAATGAGGATATATCCCTCAAGGGATACCACAGGCATCCACCGGCCCGGCTGCCGCACTGGCAGCTGCTGCCTGTCAGGAGCCCCGGAAGCCATTCGGCCCACATCCGGGGCAGCTGAGAACGCACGACTGAAAAGCTCGAGAAAGCAGGTTCAATGCAACGGATGAGGGATAAGAAGATCTGGCTGTACCTGATCATCACTCTTGTGGTCGTCAACGCGGCGATTGCGATTTTTTCCCTCTCGCACGCGATGGGGTTCTCTTTCGGACATATCCTCTTCATACCCATCATCTTCACCGCGTTCTTCTATCCCCGGAGGGGAGTGCTCTTTGCACTCATCCTCGGCACTCTCTATGTCCTGATCAATGCGGTCTTTGTCCACGATCCCCTCGCATGGAGCCGGGTCTTTCTTGAATTCGCGCTGTACGTCGGCATCGGGGGGATCCTCTCCCTGTTCTCAGAAAACCTGGTGGAGGAGAAGGACCGCTATCTGAGCATCTTCGATACCTCGGAAGCCGCCATCCTCCTCATCAGCAGGGAGACCCACCAGATCCTTGAATCCAACCCGCGGTTCGCGAGCCTGATCGGGGGTCCGAAGGCCGAGCTGAAGGGGGCCCCGGTCTCACGGTTCTGGCAGGGGGAGGAACCCTTTGAGAGTTTCCTGGACCGGATCCTGCCGGACAGGCCTGTGGTCGACTACGAATCCCGCCTCAGGGCCCGGGACGGGACCATCCGCCATGTCCTGATCTCGGGGCGGCTTGCTAACCAGGATGTCGTGGTCCTGACCCTGATCGACATCTCGGAGCGGAAGAAAGCCCAGATCGCCCTGGAGCGAAGCGAGGAGCGCTACCGGAACGTTGTCGAGGATCAGACCGAGTTCATCTCCCGGTTCCGTCCCGACGGGACTTACGTCTTCGCGAATGAGGCCTATCTCCGGTATTTCGGATTGAATCGCCAGGAGATAATCGGGAAAAAATTTGCCCCGGCACTTTTTCCCGAGGACCAGGAGAGGATACAGGCCCATATCTCCTCGCTCACGCGGGAGAACACGGCCGCCACCATCGAGCACCGGATCGTCATGCCGGACGGATCAGTCCGCTGGCAGCAGTGGTCGGACCGGGCCATCTTCGATGACACCGGACGCCTGGTGGAGTACCAGTCAGTGGGCCGGGACATCACGGCGAATAAGCAAGCAGAGGAGGCGCTGGCGAAGAGTGAGGAGAAGTTCCGCACCGTCGTGGAAAATGTGCCCGATCTCATTCTCGTGCACAGGGACGGGATCATTCTCTATATCAACCCGGCCGCGGCCCAGGTGATGGAGTATACACCCGAGGAAATGCTCAACACCCACTTCACCGGGTACATCGCTCCCGAATACCTCTCCCGCGTGGTTGCGGCCATGCAGAAACGGATGGCCGGAGAGCTGATTGAACCCTATGAGATCGAGGTGATCGCCAAGTCCGGCGTGCACAGGACCGTTCTCGTCAGCGGAAGCCGGATTGACTACGCCGGCGGCCCCGCATCCCTGAATGTGCTGACAGATCTGACCGAGAGGATTCGCTATGAGAACAGCCTCCGGACTTCTCTCAGGGAGAAGGAGGTCCTCCTGAAGGAGGTACACCACAGGGTCAAGAACAACATGCAGGTGATCTGCAGCCTCCTCTCCCTCCAGGCCAACTCGATCCAGGATCCCACGGATCTTGTCTATTTCCAGGAATGCGAGCGGCGCGTGCGGGCGATGGCCCTCGTCCACGAGAAGCTCTACCAGTCCAGGGATCTGAGCGAGGTCAGCGCCCGGGATTATCTCGGGAGCCTGGTCAACGACCTGGTGACCACCTACAGCCTGGCCGCCGAGATCCGGATCCAGCTGGAGATTGAGGAGATACCCCTTACCTTGGACATGGCAATCCCCTGCGGGCTGATCGTCAACGAACTCGTCACAAACACCCTGAAATATGCCTTCAAAGGACGGAACCGGGGGGTGCTCACGGTCGGGATGGCCCGCGTGCCTGAACACCGGTACACCCTCACCGTCCAGGACGACGGGGTCGGGTTCCCCCCGGGCCTGGACCTCAGCACGGCTGAGACGCTGGGGCTCAAGCTGGTCTGGGTCCTTTCCCATCAGCTCGACGGGGATGTGCGCGTCGAAAGCGGTTCGGGAACCCGGTTTGTGATCACGTTTCCAGACAAGGTACGATAACAAGGAGCAGGAGAATTCCTCCGGAGAGGATACGGATTGGCAAAGGGGGATCATGAGAGTGGTCTCCCTGCCGGTCATAAAGGCAGATGGCGGGAGGGGGCTAGCCCTCTCCCGGTCCCTCCCCCGGCGAGGATATCCTCTTCTCCCTACCCTCGCCCTTTTCCGGACGGTTTTCCAGGAACCGTGTGCGCCGAGAGCATTTTATGGCGCCGGGGCGATGTACCTACCACGCCCCAGTGGCTTAGCTGGAAGAGCGGCTGACTTGTAATCAGCAGGTCCCGAGTTCAAATCTCGGCTGGGGCTCTCCTATAATATTCAATTCTACACAGGTTCTCTTTGGAAAGAGCCCGTACCCTCATCACGGAACACGGCGGGATTGTCGAGTGCGGGACCCACGAGGATCTCATGCGGCGGCACGGATCGCAAATCTGGTATTACGCATTGCAGAGTACGAAACGATCCGGTGACGGGGGGGGCTTCTGATCACCACATGGACTCAACTATCGCCCAGTCATCGTCAGATACCTGATCGCACCAGAGGGAAATGTCCTTCTTTGCTTTCTTCAGCTCCTGCTCCATGTCAGCCCCGCCCGCAATGCGATCTGTTGCGTGATCAATGCGAGTGATGATCCGGTTGCGCAGATCATCGATTATATCGGCATTCGGGTACGCCATCCGGATTTGCGTTCGCCTCACGTGCAAGTAGTATCGTACCGGCTGCCCCTACAAGGGCTGCACATGCAAACCCCGCGGGGTATCCGATAAATGCCCAAATGAAACCGATCAGGATGCTGGAGAACAGGTCGCCGATGCCGTTCATCGTCGCGAGTGCCCCGAAGCCCAGACCCCGGCACTTCTCTTCGATCATTTCCCCGGCGACTGCACTTTCGAGTGTGTCCTCTGCCGCGATGAATACGCCGCAGAGTGCAAAGAGGACGCCGTAGAGGCTTAGGTCTGGTGGGACCAGCGCAAACCCGATGAAGGTTGCCACTGCGATCCCGTAACCGAGCACGAGCAGCGTCTTCCTGCCGAACCGGTCCCCCAGCGCACCGAACGGGTAACATGCGGCGGCATAGACGATGTTTCGTATCGTGAACAGGATAACGCCCGCCCCGGTTGCCTGCGCAAAACCGAGCGAGGGGGTGAGCGTGACAACTGCAAACGCGATGAGCAGCGTGTGCGAGAAGTCCGCGATGCCGAAAACGAGCACGGCGGCAAGGTATCTCCTGAAGCCGCCGGGAAGTCCCTTGAGCGATGCGACGAGTGTACGGTGATCGCCCGACGGTCGCGGGTCTTTCTCTTTCACGAACAGCCAGAACGTGAGGAGTGCGAGCATCCCCGGGATCAACGTAAGCCAGAATATCTCCCTCATGCTGAAAGAGGCAACAAGCGAGAAGGCCACAAGCGGCCCGGCAATTGCGCCGAGCGTGTCACCGGCGCGGTGGAATCCGAACGCTTTTCCCAGGTTCGCTTTGTCCACCGATTTTGCGAGGATGGCGTCGCGGGGCGGAGCCCGGGTCCCCCGTCCCATCCACCCAATCACCCTGCCTGCGAGCACCACGGGCCAGGACGTCGCGACCGCAACGATTGCCGGGAAGATACCGGTCGCAACATATCCGGCGAGCGCGAACTCCTTGCGTTTCCCCAGTTTATCCGAAAGATACCCGGAAAATAATTTCACGAAACTCGATGCCCCATCGCTGATCCCCTCGATGATGCCAAGGGCGTACACAGGCGCTCCCAGTGCAATCAGGAACGATGGAAGCAGTACGGTCACTGCCTCGTGACCGAGGTCAGAAAAGAAACTCGCGATACCGGCCCCAAAGACCGTCCTGTTCAGCCAATCACTCTGGTTCATAGGAGTTCTCCGTGAACAGAAGTCATCAGCCAGGGCGGCGGGCAACGGCGGACTTCATCGCCACTGTACTATCTGATGGAATATCTTAAATGTTGTATGGTGATGGGAAAAATTGAAAACTTGAATCTGGAGAAATCTGATTATTCTCCTCATAAATGCTGTATTTCTGCACCTGAAAATACCCGGGACAGAGCAGGACGATACTCTCATCTTGGAAGTGATAAGAGCAATGCTTCGTATCGGGGGACCCGATCTATCGATGGTCTGCATCGTGAATGATGAGAAATGTTATAGTATCCGGTGAGTATAATACACTCATTTACTGGTGATGGAGTTCACCATAGAACCGCAGATCCTGCTGATAACTCCTACCCGTTTCCGGTCCTGTAACCCGCGTACCATACCCTGAAACAGGAGGAGTATCGTGCAGAAATCATCACCCAACCAAATCCCGGCTTCTTCCGAACGCACTGGATCTCCAGCACCTGAATATCCCTGTTTCCCTGATTCACTCCTTGAAGACCTTCCGGCCCTCATGAACACGGGAATCGCCCTCCTTCATGACTCGGGTCTGGGAATGGAAAACCAGGGAAAAAGCCTCATCCATCTTCGAGACCGTCTTACCGAAGGCAGGTTCCAGCTGGCCGTCCTGGGCCAGTTCAAGCGCGGGAAGAGCACCCTGCTCAATGCCCTGCTGGGTGAGGAGATCCTCCCCAGATCGGTCATCCCGCTGACGTCAATTCCCACCTTCATCCGGTACGGGCCGCGACGTTCCGTCCATGTGCATTTCCAGGATAACCGCCCGGAGGAAATTTATCCTTTAGAGAACGCCAACGGGATGAATCACACGCTTCTCGGATACGTATCCGAGGAGGTGAACCCGAAGAACGATAAACGGGTCTCCTACGTGGAGATCACCCATCCCTCGCTCCTGTTGCGGGATGTCGTCCTCATCGACACCCCCGGCATCGGATCAACACACCGGCACAATACGGAGATGACCCTCAACTTCCTCCCCCAGTGCGATGCAGCCCTCTTCCTTGTCTCGGCTGACCCCCCCATCACCGAAGTAGAGGTGGACTTCCTGAAACAGGTGCGGGAGAAGGTTGCCCGGGTATTCTTTGTCCTGAACAAGATTGATTACCTCTCTGAAGCGGAAAGGGAGACCACCCTGGCGTTCCTCCGGAAGGTCTTATCAGAGCGCATCGGCCCCCTCCCGGACGGTCAGATCTTCCCGGTCTCTGCAAAACAGGCCCTCAGGGCGAAGGAGACAGGTGACGAGACGCTCCTCGCAGCAAGCGGCCACCCCCGGGTCACCGGCCACCTCATCGATTTCCTGGCCCGGGAAAAAAGCCGCGTTCTCCGGGAGGCCGTGGCCCGGAAGGTCCTGGATGTGCTGAACGAGGCGGCCCTCCTGGTCCAGCTGGAAATCCGGTCCCTGGAGCTGCCGCTCGATACCCTGGAGCACCGGCTCACCCTCTTTGACGTGAAGATCCGTGAGGCCGGCCAGCAGCGCCAATATGCCCGGGACATCCTCGCCGGAGACCGGAACCGTGTGGGAGATCTCCCGGAACAGGAATCCGAAGCGTTGCGAAAGAAGGCCCGGGACCACCTGACCTGCGTCGCCGGGCAGGCCATGGCCTCCGGCGTGGAAAAGGGGTCGGCCGCGATCTCCGATACGATTGCGGCGGAAATTCCCTCGTATTTTGAGCATGCACTCGGGGAGTTCGCCACACGGTTCGATCGCGAGGTCACCGGACTCCTCAAGGGCCACCAGAAGCGTGCTGATGACCTGATCACCTCCATTCGGCACGCCGCATCCGAGATCTTCGAGATCCCGTACCACGCCTCGAAGGGCAGGCGAGTCTTTGAGATGGCCCGCCAGCCCTACTGGGTCTCCCGGAAGGACTGGTTGAGCCTGATCAATCCCCTCTCACCGGATGTGATGGAACGGGTACTGCCCCAAGCGATGCGGGAGCGACGGATCCGGGCCCGGCTGGAGAAGGAGATCGAGACCCTGGTCATCCGCAACGTGGAGAATCTCCGCTGGGCCACACTGCAGAACATCGATGCCGCGTTCAGGGTCTTTTCCCGGGAGCTGGACGAGGACCTGGCCCACACCATTGAGGCCACGCACGGTGCCATCGCTGCCGCGTACGCACGGAGAAAGGAGCATGCCGATGAGATTGCGGACACGACCGGTCGTCTGCAGCAGGTCTCCCGAGAACTGCAGGCGCTCATTGCCGTCTTCACCGCACCTGCACAGTCTTGCTGAGCATGGCCCCTGACAGATCCTGCCTGCTTGTACCGGTCGATTCGTTCACCCAGTCACGTATCATCACCTACGTGCAAGAACGCCGGTGCCCTGATGGCGGCTATTGCTTCTACCGGCTGAATGAACCCAACGCCGGTGATACGTTCTATGCCCTGCAGACCCTCTCACTGCTGGGAGAAGACCGTCGGGATGAAGGGACGGCCGGATTCCTCAAGAACCTCCAGCGGCCCGACGGGTCCTACGTGTCCTATTCCGCCGCGCTTTTCGCCGGGCGCGGGCTTCGCCTGCTGGACGATTCGCCCATCCATGACATGAAAGCATTCATCTCTCAGGGTATCCCCTGCCCTGACCCGAAGACCCGGGTGATTGAAACCGTCTCCCTCTTTGACCCCCTTCTGACCTGGATCTCCCTCTTCTCCCTCCACCGTATCCCCCTGCCGGAATCCTGGAGAACTCATGTCATCGGATCCATTCTCCAGTTTCAGAACTCCTCTGGAGGGTTCGGGTCCCCGGTTACCACCCTACAGGACACATGGCAGGCAACAGAAGTGCTCCTCATGCTCCATTATTCCCGGGAGGAACTGGGCATCTCCACATTCATCCAATCCTGTGAGGACCCGGAGTTCGGGTATCTGGGACGGCCAGGTGCCCGTCCCCCCTACCTTGAACACCTCTACGCAGGATTGCGGCTCTCGGCACTCCTGGGGACCGCACCCCGGTATGCAGGATCGTGCAGGGCGTTCATTGAACGCGGCACCCATCACTCGGGTGGCTTTGTGCGCTCCGTTTTCGGTGGTTCACCCACACTGGAATTCACTGCCCTGGCCGTGGAGTCGCTCGCTATCCTAGCAGGAGAAAAAATCGCTCCAGGGACGCTGATCGATGAGTCTGGTGAGACATTCGAACACGAGTAAAAAGGAATCGATCATGACCGATACGACGATTATCCAAATCAAAGCCCGGGAGATTCTGGATTCCCGGGGCAACCCGACTGTGGAGGCAGACGTCCTCCTCGCCTGCGGGGTGATGGGGAGGGCGGCTTGTCCTTCCGGGGCCTCCACCGGAACACACGAGGCAATGGAGATCCGTGACGGATTCAAGGACCGCTACCGCGGAAAGGGAGTGTTGAAAGCTGTCCAAGGGGTTAACCACTGGATCGCGGACGCCCTCTCAGGAATGGATGCCGCAGAACAGGAAGATATCGACCGGCTAATGATCCAACTGGATGGGACGGTCAACAAAGCTGCCCTTGGGGCCAATGCAATCCTTGCCGTTTCCATGGCAGTAGCCCGCGCTGCGGCAACTGCCAGAGGGATGAGCCTCTGGCGATACTTGGAAGAGCCGGGCCGGGCAGTCATGCCGGTACCCATGATGAACATCATCAACGGGGGAGTCCATGCCAACTGGCAGGGATCGGATTTCCAGGAGTACATGATCGTGCCCTGGGGCGCTCCCGACTTCCATGAGGCACTCCGCTACGGGAGCGAGACGTACCAGGCCCTCAGGGATATCCTGAAGAAGAAAGGCCACAGCACCGGAGTGGGGGACGAGGGGGGCTTTGCGCCTGCGGTCGGCTCGAACGAAGAGCCCCTGGCCCTGATGACAGAGGCCATTGAAGCCGCCGGTTATACCCCGGGAAGGGAAATCGGGGTTGCTCTGGACCCGGCATCGAGCGGTTTCTTCCAGGACGGGGGGTACGTCCTTCGCACAGAAAACCGGACACTCTCCGCTGAGGAGTTGGTGGAGTACTACAAAGATCTGGTTGATACGTATCCCATTGTGGTCATCGAGGACGGGCTTGCAGAGGACGACTGGACCGGGTGGAGAGCCCTTACCCAGACCCTGGGTGACCGGGTGGAGCTGGTGGGGGATGATCTCTTCGTGACCAATGTGGACCGTATTTGGAGAGGGATTGCGGAAGGTGTGGCAAACGCTGTCCTTATCAAGCCCAACCAGATCGGGACGGTCACCGAGACCATCGCCGCGGTGGAACTGTCACGGTCCCATGGATGGGGGGTCATGGTCTCGCACCGGAGCGGGGAGACAGTGGACACCTTCATCGCCGACTTCACCGTAGCCATGGGCACGGGGCACCTGAAGACCGGTGCGCCGGCCCGGGGCGAGCGGGTGGAAAAGTTCAACCAGCTGGTGCGGATCGAGGAGGAGATGGGGAAATCTGCCCGCTATGCCGGACGGGAGGCGTTTGTCCGATGAGCACCGGGGCTGAGTGTTTCTTCCAGGAAGCCCTGTTCGGGAGCCGGTAAGATGTGTCCGGAAAAAACAGAGAGCACAGGGACACCAGTACCATCCCCTCTGGACGAAAACCAGGTACGACGTCTCCGGGTCACGTTCGAATACATTGACACGGTACTTGCGGATATCGAAGAAGTGCTGGATAGCGCAGCGTCCCGTGCTGCGTTTCCGCGTATTATCCCGGATATCCCTTCTGCCCAACGGATGGTGATGGAAGACACGATTACCCGAATTCGGGGCCAGCTCATTCGCGTCATGGAAGACTGGGGTGTCCCCAGGGAACCACCGTCTCTTCCCGCGTCGCGCATCATCGACTGTCATCTCACCGTCATTGGCATTGCGCTGGAAGAACTGAAGCCGAGGCCCAAACGGGGGCATTCCACGAAAACTCGGGCTGCAGGAGATGAGGTGAGCGGAACTGTGTGTGCTCTGCAGGACATGGTCGCAGAACTTGGAGAATGTCTTGGTGCCGGGATGAACAATGAACCGGAAGGGATCACTCTGGGTGACGAGCAACACACGGCCGGCGGGAAACCTGATTCCCTGCACGGTCAGAGAGATGGTATCTGATATCTGGGCCAGAATAAGGAATGATCTCGATGACCCGGACGACCGTCGTGACCCGTGGGCATCCCAGTCCGATCCAGGGCTCGATGAAGTGTATCGTGCACTGCTGCGGAGACGGATGGAATCAGTGTAACCGACCAGCAAAGGCACGGTTTTTTTATGAGAGAGGGTGAAAAGAGCGGTTGCGGTCGTGTTCATCCGTGTGGGCATCTCTTATCTTCTCATAATCTGGTGTTGATTCGAAATGATAGAGAGAATGAAACTAAAAATCCAGTCCCGGCTGGGGCTTCCCGGAGCCGGGGACCGATTCACGCCCTTTTTCGAGACCCTCCCCACTTTCACCCTCTCCCCTCGAAAGGGAATTGGGGGAGGCGGTCCAGGAGGGTACCGTGGCGTACGACGATCTGAAGGAGTTCCGGGGACAGGTCTATTCCGGCATGCCCATCGGGGGAACGCATGTCTGGGAGTATCCCCACGGCGTCTGGCAGGAGCGCAAGGTGGCGCCGGACTGCTGGGTCTTTTCCTTCCTGTCAGAGAAGAAGAGGGCCCGGAGGGCCCCGGAGGGCTCGGGGGCTCTCCCCGGGACACAGTACCACTGGTTCATCCTCGCCCACCAGCGGGTCCGGAAGGTGGACCAGGACACCTACGAGACTGTCATGGAGGGCGTCAAGTACAAGGTCGCCCATAAAAGGCCGCACTGGCGCGGCTGGAGCACGGACTACCCGGACCACGAGCCGGAGCGGGAGATCCTGATCCGGATCCTCGAGGAGGAGCTGGCAGAGCTGAAGAAGGTAAACACTCCGCAGCCGGGTGAGATGGAACCCTGAGGTTTACCTCACCTCTGCTCCTATTTCCCTGAATCGTCGCCCTTTGTGCTCCCGCAGAAGGTTCCGAAACCGAGGACAGTGAAAAAAGAACAATCTCAGAGGAGTTTTGTCTCCTCCGTGGGTTTCGGCACCTTGACGACCAGCACCCGGAACACGGATGCACTCTCGTTGATCCAGCGGTGCGGGATGCGGGCCGGGCTCTCCACCAGCATGTCCTTCCCCACAGTCTGCCGTTCCTCCCCGATCTCCACGACACCGGTGCCTTCCAGGACGTAGAAAAACACGTCGACCGGTGTCATGTGTCTCTTCAGTGACTCTCCGGGGTTGAGCGTGATGACGACAGCCATTGCGTGGGGCGAGTCATAGATTTTGCGTGCATCCACGTGGTGCGGGTTCGGTCCCGACACCACCTTTGCCACTTCGGTGATCTTCATGATGTATTCTCCTTCTCCAGGGTGTTCTCAACAGGATGCTGGTGCGCACATCGGAATGAAGGGTGTCCCGGATGGTCCGTTCACAGGTCCACGAAGAGGGAACCATCCTGGACCGTGACCCGGTAGGTCTTCAGGTCCGATGCCATTCTCCGGGTCAGGGTCTTGATGAGGTAGCTCACGTTCCCGACCACCTTTCCGGTGGTCACGTCGAACCGGGAACCGTGACGGGGGCAGGTGACCACGTTCTTCTCCAGTTTGCCCTTCACGAGGTCACCCCGCATATGGGAACAGACGGCATCCATCGCATGGAAGGTACCGTCGATATTGGCAACAAGGATCCTCTTTCTGCCTGCAATGAATCCCTTCATGGATCCGGGAGGGACATCGGATGCCGGGCCAAGCTTCTCCATGGTGATGCCATAGGGATTTCCCGGGAATTAACCCTTTGGCCGGATCCAGCCTTCGGTGCTTCTCCCTCAGGATGTTCCGCCGGGGGGTGGTCCTCCGGGCAGCCATCACCCGTCCCGGGACATCCGGGCGATTGGGACCTTTCGGCCGTGCAGGGGGTGCATTCTCTCCCGGAGGAAGAGCAGGGGGCCTATTCCCCGGCCCTGAACTCCCGGTAGGTCTCTGCCATCTCCCGCAGGCGCCGGTCCACAAGGAAGTTCACGGTGCCCTTGGGGAAGGTCCCGTCCGCCCTTCTCTCGCCGGCCGGAACCCCGGTGAGCACCTCGATCCCCTCATCGATAGTCTTCACCGGGTAGATCCGGAACTTCCCTGCCTTTGCCGCCTCCGCGATCTCCTCCTTGAGCATCAGGTTCTGCACGTTGCTCGCCGGGATCATGGCACCCTGCTCCCCGGTGAGCCCCTGGACCTTGCAGACCTCGAAGAATCCCTCCAGCTTCTCGTTGACCCCGCCGATGGCCTGGACCTCGCCTTTCTGGTTCACGGAACCGGTCACGGCCAGGGACTGCCGGATGGGGAGGTCCGAGAGGGCCGAGAGGATGGCGTAGAGCTCGGTGCTGGAGGCGGAATCCCCGTCCACCCCCGAGTAGCTCTGCTCAAAGACGAGCCGGGCCGAGAGGGAGAGCGGCTTGTCCTGCGAGTATTTACCGGCCAGGTAGCCGGAGAGGATGAGCACCCCCTTGGTGTGGGTGGGGCCGCCCA
>Ga0315274_10000884_pt1 | contig 46498 bp, 42 predicted proteins | sample YL17G02_20_MG_FD_203700 | JGI IMG/M metagenome (GOLD analysis project Ga0315274, IMG submission 203700) | Sediment microbial communities from Yellowstone Lake, YNP, Wyoming, USA - YL17G02_20 | ecosystem: Environmental > Aquatic > Freshwater > Lake > Sediment | place: USA: Wyoming | collected... | reverse complement strand
CTACCCCTCCCCCCTCCCCTTCGACCCCTATAGGCGCCGCCGCCGCCCCGCTAACCGCGGGGTGGTGACGGCGCCCGGCCGTTGACCCCTCTTGTGCGTGGTGTGCGGCGGGCAGGGGCGCCGTTTCGGCGCCCCGCCGCCGCACGGGCGCGAGCGCGGGCTGCGAGCCGCCGCGGCGTTTCGCCGCGGCCCGGCCGCCCCGCGCCGCGCTCCAACCACGGCTGCCGGCCGACCCGGCGCGCGCGCGCTCTCCTTGCGCGCGCGCGCCCCGCGGGCTCCACCCGCGGCGGCCGCGCGCCCGCTCTCTGCAAGCGGATGCACCTTGCTTCGTCCCTCTCTCGCGCGTCTCTCACGCGCCGCCTCTCCCGGCGCGGGCGGCGGCGCCTCGTGCGCACGCTTTGGCCGACGCGGACGGAAAAAAAGTGGAAAAGAGATCGTTTTTTCCTACCTTTTCTTCTCTCCGCCACACTCCTGCCCCCCCCGCGGCCTTTCGCGCCGTCCCTTCCCCCCAAGCGGTCGCCCGTTGCGCATCAGAGCCCGATCGTGCGTTTGGGGCGGGCCAGGGGCGGCCCGGGGGCGGCAAAAGGAGCTGCGGAGCCTCAACTCTGTCCACCAACATCCGGCCCCTCCCCGCGTGCCCGAGCCGCGCCGCGCCTCCCAACCCCGCCCGCGCGTCCAATCAACCCGTCTTCACCCTGCAGAGAGCGACATCCTTGAAACTGCGCGGAGCCCGGCATCGACGATTGCCTCCCCCCCGTCCGCCCCCGCCCGGCCGCGATGTCTTTTTCCACCGGCACCACGTCGATGAGTGACGCTCCACTCAAGTTTGAAGGTGCGGCACAGGGTGTTGGAGGGGCGGGAGAGGGGGGGAGGGCGCGGCCTGCCGCGGCGCGCCGCCACGCCCGCACCGCGGACTCGGACGACCCCCGCCGCGCCGCCTGGCGCGCGTCCAAGGCCAAATGCGCGCCTTGCGAGGGCGGCGGCGGCAACAACCGCCCGCGCGTCGGCCTGCGGGGCGGCCAGCGCCCGACGCGCGCTCCCCTCCAACCTCCCTGCAGCCGCCGACCAACCCCCCTGCACGCCCACGTCCGGCACCCCCGTCCCTGCAACCCCGGCCGCGCGCGCCGCCACGGCGGGCGACCGCCTGTCGGCGGCCGAGCTGCGCCGCGTCAAAAAGCGCGCGACCAACCGCGAGTCGGCGCGCCGCATGCGCGCCCTGCGCCGGTCTCAGTGGGACGAGCTGGTGGCGGAAGCGGGGGGGCTGAAAGCGGAGAATGGGCGGCTGCGGGCCGCGCTCGCGGCCGCGCTCGCCGACGCGGCGGCCGCGCACACGCCCCCTCCGCCCCCTCCACTCCCCATGGCGCTCGACCTGGACGACGACGGTAGCGACGCCCTGTGGCTCGTCGGCAAGGGCGGCGGCCGCGCCGCGTCGGCGGGCGCGTCGTCCGGCGCGGCGAGCGACGCCGCGTTTGCGGTCCGTGGCGACGATGACGCCCTGTTTGGCGACGGGGGCGCCCTGTTTGACGTCGACGTCGTCTGCTGAGGGAATGAGAGAGGGAAGACCGGTGGGGGCGGGGGGGGGGGGCGGACGCCCGCCCGCCGGCGCCGCGCCGCCCAAACACGCACACGACCCCCCTAGCCCTTCCGTCCCGCACTCGAGCGCGCGCAGCGCGTAATACCCGGGGCATTGAGCGAGCGCGCCGCGCGCTTTGCGCGGCGCCGCGCCCGACCCCCTTTCCCTCCCTCCCGACTCCCCGCCGCCGCGACCCCGCCTTCCACGCGCGGAGACCAGCGCGACCCCCCTCTGTTACGCGCGTCCATCGGTGACCGCGCAAGAATCGGTTCGGGGTGGTGTGCCGCGGCGTCGAGGGCGCGGGCGCCGCCCTTCTCTCGCACTCCTCCCCCTCCCCGGGAGGCGGTCGCCCCTCCCCCCCTCTCGCCGCCCGCCATGGACGACGCGCACGAGCTGACCGCGGAGGAGGTGAGGAGAGAGAGCGTGCGGAGGGGCGCGATGCGGCGCCGCGCCGCGCGGTCTCGCTCTGGCGCCCGCCCGCCGCCCCAACCATGGTCCCATCCACCCCTGCATCGCGGCGAGGCGCGGCGAGGCGTGCCCGCGCCTGTTCCGCACTTGTCCCCGCACGCGCGCCGATCGCCGCCCCGACCGCCGCTCCCTCCCTCCCCGCTCATCCCGTAGGTGCTCAAACGTTTTGGCACCGACCCCGTGGCCGGCTTGACCGAGGCCGCCGCGGCGGCCTCGCGCCTCCGCCACGGACCGAACGAGCTCCCCCCGGATGCGGCCGACCCCCTCTGGCGCCGCGTCGCGCGCCAGTTTGACGACCTGCTCGTCAAGATTCTCGTCGGCGCCGCCCTCGTCGACCTGGCGCTGTCGTGGGCCAACGGGGAGACGGGGCCGGCCGCGTTGGTCGAACCGGGCGTCATCGCGGCCGTCCTCGCCGCCAACGCGGCCGTCGGCGTGCTCACCGAGGCCAACGCGGAGCGCGCCCTGGCCGAGCTGCGCGCGTACGACGCCGACGGGGCGGCGGTGTGGAGGGGGGGGGCGCTCGCCACGGTGCCGGCCGCCGCGCTCGTCCCGGGGGACCTCGTCGCGGTCGCCGTCGGCGCCCGCGTCCCCGCCGACGTGCGTCTGGTCGCCGTCGACGGCGGCGGGGTGCGGGTTGACCAGTCAGTGCTGACCGGCGAGTCGGACTCGGTGCCCAAAACGGTCGACGCGTTGCCGTGCGCGCCCGGCGCGCCCGCCCTTGTCGCGCAGGACAAGGCCAACACGCTCTTCTCCGGCACCGTCGTCACCTCCGGCCGCGGCCGCGCCGTCGTGGTCGCCACGGGAGGCCGCACGGCCATGGGCGCGGTGCGGGCGGCCGTCGCGGCCGCGCGGCCCGACGCGCCGACGCCGCTCAAACAAAAGCTGGACGAGTTTGGAGACGTCCTCTCCCGCATCATTGCTGGCGTGTGCGTGGCCGTGTGGGTGGTCAACATTCCCCGGTTTGGGGACGCGCGGCATGGAGGAAGGGTGCAAGGTGGGAGGAGAAAGAAGAGGGTTCGGGGGGGGCGGGCGGCTCCCCGCGCGCGCGCCAACACCACGGCGCCGGTCCCACACCCCCACAACAATGCTGAACAACCCCGCGCATCCTCCATTCCTATGTTCAGGCGCCGTCTATTATTTCAAGATCGCGGTCGCACTCGCCGTCGCGGCCATTCCCGAAGGCTTGCCCGCCGTGGTGACCACCTGCCTCGCGCTCGGCACGCGCAAGATGGCGGCGCGCAACGCGATCGTGCGGTCGCTGCCGGCGGTGGAGACGCTGGGGTGCACCACCGTGATCGCGTCGGACAAAACGGGGACCCTGACGACCAACCAGATGACCGCCGTGCGCGTCCTCCTCGCGCCCGAAGGGCCTGGCGGGCCGGCGGTCGAGCTGGTGGTCAGCGGCACGTCGTTCGACCCGCGAGGCACCGTCGCGCGCGCCGCGCCCGGCGCCGCCGCGCTCCCGTCCCCCCCGTCCCGCCTGCCCGCCCTCGCCTTTGCCGCCGCCTGCGCGTCCCTGTGCAACGACGCCGAGCTGGAGGTCGGCCCCGGCGGCGCCGTCGGGCGCGTGGGCGAGGCGACCGAGGCCGCGCTGCGCACGCTCGCCGAAAAGGTCGGCCTGCCCCCGCCCGGCGGGCCCCTGCCGCCGCCGCCGCCGCTGGAGGGGGGCGGCAAGCGTCGGCTGACCCCGGTCAACGACGCGTGGCGCGCGGCCGCGCCGCGCGCGGGGGGGGTGGAGTTTGACCGCTCGCGCAAAATGATGAGCGTCCTCACCCGCCCCGCCTCGGCTTCCCCCGCCTCGTCCGGCGGCACGCTCTGGGTCAAGGGCGCGCCCGAGGCCGTGCTGGCGCGGTGCACGCACGCGGGGGGGGGGGGGGGGGCGGGGCGGCGGACGGTGTTGAGCGGCGCGGCGCAGTCGGAACTCTTGGCCGCCGCGGCCTCCTCTGCCCGCGCCTCCGCCCTGCGCTGGCTCGCTCTCGCCTCCCGCGACGTGCCGCCTGGCCGCGGCGAGGCGCCGCTGACGGCGAGCGACGAAGACAACCTGACCCTCCTCGCCCTCGTCGGCCTGCGTGACCCGCCGCGCCCCGAGGCCGCCGCCGCCGTCGCCGCCTGCCGCGCGGCCGGCGTGCGCGTGCTCATGGTCACCGGCGACTCGCCCGACACCGCGGCCGCGGTGGCGCGCGATGTCGGGATTCTGGGGGCCGGGCCGCCGCCCGCGGGCGCCGTCGCGCTCGGCGCGGATTTCGCCGCGCTCGACCCCGCCGCCGCCGCCGCCGCGGCCGCCACCCTCGCCGTCCTCGCCCGGGTCGAGCCCGCCCACAAAGCGACCCTCGTCGCAGCCCTGCGGGCGCGCGGCGGCGTCGTCGCGGTGACGGGCGACGGTGTCAACGACGCCCCGGCGCTGCGCGCGGCCGACGTCGGCGTCGCGATGGGCTCCGGCACCGCCGTCGCGCGCGCCGCGGCCGACGTCGTGCTTGCGGACGACAACTTTGCGACGGTGGTCGAGGCGGTGCGCGAGGGGCGGTCCATCTACGCCAACACGAAACAGTTCATTCGGTGAGAGGGGAAACGGAGAGGAGGGGCGCGCGCGCGCGGCGCGTGCAGCGCGAGCCAAAGACTCGTTCCACGCGCACCAACCCCCTCAAACACCTCCCACCCTTACCAGCTACATGATCTCGTCCAACGTCGGGGAGGTCATCGCCATCTTTGCGGCGGCGGCCCTGGGCCTCCCCGAAATCCTCTCCCCGCCGCAACTCCTCTGGGTCAACCTCGTGACCGACGGTCTGCCCGCCACCGCGCTCTCGTTCAATCCCGCCGACCCGCGATCGATGGCGGCGCCGCCGCGCGGGAGGGGTGACGCGGTCGTGTCTGGTTGGTTGCTCGCCCGTTATGCGGCCGTGGGCGCCTACGTCGGTGGCTCCACCGTGGCCGGCTTTGTGTGGTGGTTTGTTGGGGCGGACGCGGGGCCGCGGCTCTCGTGGCGGGCGGTGACGCGCGCGGGCGCGTGCGGCGCGCCCGACTCGGCCGCGTGCGCGTCGCTCGCCGCCGCCGCGCCGCGCTCGGTCGCGGTCACCGTCCTCGTCACCGTCGAGATGTTCAACGCGCTCAACGCGCTCTCGGAGGACGCGTCCCTGCTCACGCTCACGCCGGCGGCTAACCCGTGGCTCCTCGCGGCGATCGCCACCTCCCTCGCGCTCCACGCCGCCATCCTCTACGTCCCCGCCCTCGCCGCCCTGTTTGGCACGGCGCCGCTGGGCGCGCAAGAGTGGGCGGCCGTGCTGTGCCTGTCGGTGCCGGTGATCTTGCTCGACGAGGGGCTGAAAGCTGTGTCCCGGCGCCGGGCCGCCGGCCGCCCCCTGCTGCCGCCTGCGGCCGCGCGGATCGTCGCCGCCCTGGCCGCCCGCCTGCCCCGGTCCTGGCGCTGCGCCGCGGGCGGCGCGGGGCTGCCGCTCGCGGGCGGCGAAGGGGTCGAGCTGCTGCCGGGGCGGGGCGGCGGGGCGGCGGCCAAGCGGTGGGCGGATTGAGGGGTAGAGGGAAATACGGCTGTCGGGCACACTTTAAGACAGAGAGGCACGGCGCGCTTCCGCTCTCTCGCCCTCGCCGCCGCCTCTCCTCCCGCCCACAATTCAAAACGGAAAATCAGGCGCTGTTGCTGCGCACCAGGCGCATCGGCGCCGGCGGCGCGGGCGCGGGCGCGGGCGCGGGCGCGGGCGCGGGCGCGGGCGCGGGCGCGGGCGCGGGCGCGGGCGCGCGCGGCCGCGGCGCGGGCTGCGCCGGACCGCCCCTACCACCCTCTCCAGCCCTCCCTCGCGCCACGGCCGCTCGATTCATGTCCACCAGCATCGCCAGGTGCGCCTTTTGCAGGGCGGCGGTCGACCGCAGCGCGGCAACCTCGCCCTCGAGCCGCGCGCACTCGGACGCCGCCCCCGTCCACCGCTCCCGGGCGGCCTCCGCGTCCGCGCGGCGTGCGGCGAGCGTGGCGCGCGCGGACGCGGTGGCGGAGCGCAGGGCCGCGTTGCGCGCTGCTGCCTCGGCCGCGCGCACTTCCAGCGCGGGCAGCGCGTCCCGCTCGCGCTGGTAGCGTTTGGGAGGGGGCGGTGGGTCGTCGCTGCTTGAGGGCTGGGGGTTCATCGCTCGGGGCGCGGGGTCCGCGCCGCCGCGTCGGCGAGTGTGGGGCGGCGGCGCGGCAGCGCGCCCCCACTCTGCTCCGACCCGCCCACTCTCCCTCCTCTCCCCGATCGCCATGGCCCCCAAGGCGCCCAAGCGCGTCCTAATCACGGGCGCGGCGGGTGGGTGTCGTGGGATGAGGCCGATGGGCCGCGCGCGCGGCCGCCCGCGCCCGCCGCCCTCCCAACCGACAGTCGCGGTCGATGCGGCGCGATCGAGGAATGACGGTGCGAGCCCGCCCTGGATCCCTCACGCCCCCACACCCCTCCCTTTCAGGCCAAATCGGGTACGCGCTCTGCCCCCTCGTCGCGCGCGGCGCGATGCTCGGCCCCGACCAGCCCGTCATCCTGCACCTGCTGGATATCGCGCCCGCCGCGACCGCGCTGGAAGGCGTGCGCATGGAGCTGGTCGACGCCGCGTTTCCGCTGCTGGCCGGCGTGGTGGCCACCACAGACCCCGCCGTCGCTGCCAAAGGCGTCGACGTCGCGGTCATGGTGGGCGGCTTCCCGCGCAAGGCGGGCATGGAGCGCAAGGACGTCATGGGGAAGAACGTCGCGATCTACGCGGCGCAGGCCGCCGCCCTCGAAGCGCACGCGTCCCCCGGCGTCAAGGTCGTCGTCGTCGCCAACCCCGCCAACACAAACGCGCTCATGCTCGCGACGCACGCGCCGAAAGTGCCCAAGAAGAACATCACGGCGCTCACCCGCCTCGACCACAACCGCGCCCTCGGCCAGCTCGCCGCCAAGGCGGGCGTGCCGGTCGCCGCGGTGAAGAACGCCATCATCTGGGGCAACCACTCGTCGACCCAGGTGCCGGACGCGAGTTCGGCGACGATCGCGGGGACCCCCGCACCCGCCGCGCTCGCCGACGATGCCTGGCTCGCCGGCGATTTCGTCGCCACCGTGCAGCAGCGCGGCGCGGCCATCATCGCGGCGCGCGGCGCGTCGTCCGCGCTGTCGGCGGCGAGCGCGGCGGCCGACCACGTGCGCGACTGGCTGTGCGGAACGGCCGCGGGGGAGTGGACCTCGATGGCCGTCCCGTCGGACGGGTCGTACGGCGCGCCGGAAGGCGTCGTCTTCTCGTTCCCCGTGACGTGCGAGGGCGGGGAATGGAAGATCGTGCAGGGTTTGCCCGTCGGCGCCGACCTCGCCGCCAAGCTGAAAGCGACGGGGGACGAGCTTGTCGAGGAGCGCGCGCTCGCGCTGCAGTGCTTGGGCGAGTAGAGAGGGAGAGGACGGGGGGGGCGTTGCAACACGGGTGTCGGCGCGCGCGGTTTGCCCAGACCCTCTCCATCACCCCCACCCGCCCTCCCCGTTGGCCCTGGACGCCGCCACTACCTCCCCCGCCTCCAGGAAGCCGGACGCGTCGGCGTCGTGCACTCGAAAGAGGATTTCCAACTCGTCGGCGCGCATCGGCCCGCCGAGCGCTGCGGCAACCGCCGCCCCAAACGCCGGCTTGGCGAGCCGCCCGCCGGGCGCCGAGGCTGCCGCGGCTTTGACAGAGGCCAGGATGGCGTCCAGGTCGTCCAAATGGTGGGCCAGCAGGTCCGCGAGCGCGCGCGCGTCGGCCGCGCGGCGCCTGTGCGCGGGCAGCGGGAACCGACGCAGGTAGGCGGCCAGGCCGAGGTAGAGGGTGGCGGCGGCCGCGGTGCAGCCGGCGACGACGCCGGGGAAGGCGGTGGCGCCAGAGGAGAGGGACGACGGGAGGTCCACGTTCATCCCCAGGAACGCTGCTGGCGCCCCGCACGCCACCGCCACCGCCGCCGACGCGACCGACACGTGCAGGGAGATGGACAGCGTGCGGTTGCGGGCGGCGTCGAGCGCGGCGCCAAACGCGGCGCGCGCCGACTCCAGGTTCTCCCCCGTCTCTTTCAGGGAGCCCTCCACCGAGTGCAGCTGACGTTCGTATGATTCGAGCAGGGCTTCCGCGGTGCGCAGGCCGGGAAGGGATGGGGGGGCAGTGGGGTTGGTGGACGCGGCGCCGTCGCCGCCGCCGCCACTTGCCTTGCCGCGCCTCGCCACCGTCAGGCACAGGCTCGCCAGCGTCCGGTCTGAATTCACCGCGTCCTCGACGGCGGCGCGCGCTTCCCTCACGTCGTGCCCCACTTCCACGAGCGCGCGCGCGAGCGGCAGCAACCGCCCCAGCTCGCCCGCGGGCGGGGGGCCGACGGCGGCCACGCCGCGCAGGGAGCGGGCGAGGTCGTCCTCCACGCCGGCGGCCAGGGAGCGCAGCTGGCGCGCGCGGCGCTCAAACTGGCGCACGGTCTCCGCGAGGGCCGCCTCGAGGACGGCGAGCTCGAAAGGGGGCGCGAACGGTGCCCCCGCGGCCGCCACGGCCGCGTTCACCGACGTCAGCAACGAGGCCGTGTCGGCGGGGCGGCGGCAGGGGAAGATGGTGGCCGTCTCGGCGCCGACCGCCGCGCGCACGGCCTCTGTGCGGAACAGGATCAGCGTAGCGTCCCCGCCGCCTCCCTTGGCCATCGTGACGCTGCGCGCCGCCAGAGTCGCTCGCTGGGGCGCCCCTCCGCCCGGCGGCGCGGGGCGGAAGAGGGACGCGTCGCGCGGCGCCAGGCCGAGCGACGCGGCCGACGCGGTCGTCGCGCGCGGCGGCGCGTGCGCCGCAAACACGACGCACTCCCACTCGTCGTCGGTGTGCGCGGCGGCGAGGTGGGCGGGGGCGGGGGCGCCCCGGCCGCCGGGGAGGGACGCGGCGAGAAGGTCGGCCAGGCGTGGGGTGGGCGGAAGGGGAGCGACCGCCGCTAGCGCCCGCCCAGGGGCTGCAGGCGCGTCCGACGACGCGTGCCGACCACCGGCCGCGGTCAAGCGGACCGCGGCCGCCGCGGCGCGGGCCGCGGCGCGCATCGGTTTTTTCGGCCAGGCCGCGGTTGGGATCCAGGCGTCCTCCAGGAGTGATGGATGTCACGTGCGACACTGCGCTCTTGAGCGCGGGCCGCGGCGGTGCCGGGCAGAGTGGCCGGCGGCATTCGCACCGGCACGCTCACTCCCGCATGCCGACTAGCCTCATCCCGCGCGGCCGCGGCACGGTCCTGGCGTTGCACGAACCGTGGCCGGCGCCCAAGAGCGGCGGCGGCGACGCCGGCGGCGCCGAACCGCCCGTACTTGTGCTCCCCGCGCTCGCCCTCCCGGCCCTAGCGTACGCCCCGGCGCTCGAGGCGCTGCGCCGGCGGCGGCGGGTGCTGTTTCTGGATTTGAGAGGGCAAGGCGCGAGCGCAAGAGCGGCAGAAAGCGCGGGTCGCGACGACGGCGACGCCTCCTCGCCCCCTTGTCCTCTCCCCTTCTGGACCACGCTGCGCGACGACGTCCTGGCCGCCATCGAGTCCATCGGCGCCCCCACCGTCGACCTGGTGGGCCACAGCCTGGGCGCCGGCGCGGCCGCGCTCGCGGCGGCCGCCGCGCCGCGCCGCGTGCGCCGCGCCGTGCTTTTCGAGCCGCCGCGATACCCGTTGACGCTCCCCGTTGAAGCGACCCACCGAGATCTGGGCGCGGACAATGCAGCGTTTGCGGGGGCGGCGGCCGAGGCCGAGGTCTCGTTCCCGGACGCCGACGCCGCGCGCGAGCTGCTCGCCCTCGTCGCCCCCTTCCGCTGGTTTGCGCCCGCTGCTCGCGACGCGTACGTGCGGAAAGGTTTGGTGGCGGAGCGGGACGGGTCTCTGGTGCCCGCCGCGCGCCCCGCAACCGTCGCCGCCGCCGCGCGCGCCTTGCTGGCGCCCGACGGCGGCCCCACCGACGCCACGTACGCTGGCCTCCCCCCGGGCAGCGTGGTGGCCGTCGGCGGGCCCCGGAAAGATGTGACCGCCTTTCTGCGGGCCGGCGCGGCCGCCGCGGCGGCCGCCGCGGCGTCAGCCGGCGCCGGCCGCCGCGTTGATATGCCGGCCACCCGTCACTATGGCCCGCTCGAGGCGCCAGGAGAGGCGGGAGGCGTGATCGCTGGGGCGCTGCTCAACGACGCTCCGCGGTTGTGAGGCAGGGAGGGCCGCGGCTGCGCGCGCCTGGGCCGGGGAACAGGGAGCCAGGATTGCAAACACAGACAGCGGGCGCGAAAAGGAAAAGCAGGAGGGCCCCCCCACAACGACCACCCGCCACCCTCTCACGCCGCGGGCGGCCGCCGGGCGCCGTCCGCGCTCGTGTCCACGTCCGCGGGCGGCAGCAGGCCGCCTAGACCAGTACCAGCGGACGAGGACGGGCCGGCGCCAGGGGAGAGAGGGGCAACAGCGTCCGCACCCCCCGCACCCCCCTGCGCATAAGCCGCCCGCATCGCCCCCTCAGCCCGCTCCCGCTCCAGCGCGCGCACGCGCGCCTCCATGAGCTTGTTCAACTGCCGCAGCTGTCCGTTCTCCGCGCGCAGGGCGGTGACGAGGCGGATCGCGTCGGCGATGATGCTCGTCTTGTCCGTCCTGACGACCGCGTGGGGGGAGGCGGGCGCCATGGCGCGCACAAGCTCGTTAAACTGAAGAGGAGGTGGGGGGGGGCGGGGTGTGGGGGGCGGCGTGGCGGGCGTGGCGGGCCTGCCCGCCCCGTCCCCGCCCTCCCCCTCTTGCCCCGACGCACGAAGTCGTTCAGCCGCTCTCTGCGCGCCCTCTCCCTGTTCGCTTTGGCGCGCGCCGCGCCATCGCCCGAGCCGGACGCGCCGCGGCGGCCGCCGCGGCCAGCGGGCGCGGCCGGCTCGTCGTCCTCCGACGCAGGCGTCGCCATGTCGCCCGGCGCGCGCGCCCCGGCTTCAAACGCGAGGTGGGCGTCCACGGCGAGCTCGGACTCGCGCATGCGCTTGGCTGCGCGCACGGCGGGGGGGAGGGGGGGGCCGCCCGGCGGGTCGAGCAGGCCGTCGCCCCACAGGGCCTCCAGGGAGGAGGGGTCCAGTAGATCCATGAAGGACGGAGAGAGGGGAGGGCGGCCGGAGGCGGGCGGCCGCGGGCGGGCGCCGATTGTGAGCGGCTGCGGCGGCCGGCCGCGGCCCCGCCCCGCTCGCCCTCGGGCGCACGCTGAACACGCGCCGCCGCCGCGCCGCCGCACGCCCTCCTTCCCGCCACCGCTGCCCTCTGCTGGGACGTGTCTGGGGTGAGGTTGCACTCGGGCGGGGGGTGAATGAAAAAAGGGGCGCGCGGGGTGGGCAGCGCCGGTGTCGGGGTGCGTCGGCCGGGCGCGGCGGTCTGGCCGCGCCCGCGTCGTGTGTCGTGTGCGTAATGCAGGCGGCGGCGCTTGGTGTGTGCCGCCGCTGTCGGTCTTGTCTTGTTGCGTGTGTCGTGGGGGCGGAGGAGGGCGCGCGGCGAGCAGCGCGCTCGCCCCCCACCCCCTCTCTCCACCACCTCTCCCTCCCTCCTCCCCTCCCTCGATCAATCCCCCATGCCGCCGCCGCCCGCCGGCGCGGCGACCATGCCCGGGATGGCGGCGAGGCGGGCGGCGTCGGCCGCCGCCGCGCGTGCGGCCTCGTCGGCAAAGAGCTCCGCGTCGGCGGCCGCAAACTGTTTCGTCTGCACGAGCACGTCGCGCAAGTGCTCTTTAAAGGGGCCGAATTCGCGCAGGGCAAACATGCCCGCAATGGCGTCCTCGACCTGCGCCGGGCGCAGGTTGGGGAAAGAAGAGGCCAGCAACGCCGCGAGCTCCCCGCGCACATACGCCGCGTTGCTCGCGTGCGCGCCCGGCGCCGCGCCCGGCCACAGTGGGGCGGCGAGGCCGTCGGGCGAGGCGAGGGCGACGAGGTGGTGCAGGATACGGGCGTGCAGCTTGAAGCCCGGCTTGTGGAACGTGTCGGTCATGACGGCAAAGATCTCCCGCGCGAGGTGCATGTAGTAGGCCTGTGGAGAGGAGGAGGGCGGGGTGGGCCCTCGTTTCTTGGGGGGGGGGTCTATCTGCCACCCCTCTCTCTCCCTCTCCCCTCTCGCGCCCCGACCTGGTAGAATTGGGCGGCGACGGGCGACCCTTCGAACGCGGTCAGCAGGTCCAGCAGCAGGTTGAGCCCCGTGTCGGCGACGTTGCGCTCGGTGTGGCGAAACGCCCACACGACCGCGTCGATGAGCAGGCGGAGGTGCGCCGCGTCGAGCGCGAACAACGGCCCGGGGCAGGACGCCGCCACCGCCCGCAGCAACGCAAAGAACTGGAGGCGGTGCTCGGGGTAGTCTTCGAAGTTGGTGGCAATCATCGCGAGCGTCGGGCCGAACGTCGCGTCGAGCACGGCGGGCACAAACGGCGCCGCCCCGCCGCGCAGCTTGGCCACGATGGCGGCGTACAGGGCCAGGGGTTCGGCGTCGCGTGCGTCGGGGGAGGAGGCGGCGTAGTCGGCCAGGACGGCGTCGGCCAGGGGCGGGACGACCGACTCGGCGAGCGCGCCAGCGTCGTCCGCCGCCTCCACGTACGTCTCCACCAGCTTCAACGCCGCCCGCTTGACGCCGCGCATGCCCTTGACGGCCGCGGTGCGGGCGGCGTGCGGGCCGCCGGTCGCGACGGCGGAGCGGACCGCCGCGGCGTAGGCGCTGTACACGCGCAGCAAATCCGGCAGCAGCCGCGCCGCCTGCGGCGCAAACGGGGGCCCGAGCGACGAGCACACGCTGGCGTTCGTCTGTAGGATGTTGGTCACGTTCTTGATGACGTGCGCGGCGGTGAGGGTGGCCGGGTCGGCGGCCGCGGCGGCGACGACGCCGTCCCACGTCGCGTTTGGGGGCGCCATCAACCGGGCCAGGTAGACCGCGCGCCGGGCGGGGTCGGCGTCGGCGCCGATCATGAGGCCGACGGCCTCGTAAAACATGTGCACCTGTGAGAGGGGGGAGAGGGGGGGGCCGGGGGCGCGTCGGCGCGCGGCGCGCGCGCGCGCCGCCGAAACGCGCCCACCACCCTCCCCTCCCTCTCCATGCCCCACACCTGGTGCGCCTCCAGGTCCTGGATCGTGGCCGCCAAAGCCCCCAGCAGCTCGCACACAAAGGGTTCCGCCTCCCCCAGCTGCGTCACCACAAACTTGCGGCGGCAGCGGTGGCAAATCTTGAGGAAGGTTTCGCACGCCATGTCCTGCACGCCGGGGTGCGTCTCGTGCATGAATTCAAAGAGCTTGTTGACGACTGAAGGGTGGGAGAGGAGAGGAGGGTGGGACGGGCGCGACAGAAGGGCCGCCCCTCTCGCGCGCCCCTCCCTCGCCCTCTCTCCGCACCCGTCTTGAGGAACTTCCAGTGGTTGCGCAGGAAGCGCGGGTACTGCCCCACGACGTACATGATGCAGGCAGCGATGACGGCCTGCGAGGAGGGGGGGAGGGAACAAGGGGTGGGGTTTGCCGCGGCCGCGGCGCGCGCCCAAAAGGTCACCCGCACCGCCGCAACCCCCCCACCCACCCCCACACCCTCCCCCCTCTTCCCACCTTGTTGTCTTTGCCGCGGGTCACCTCGCACAGGTTGAGCAGGTCCCGGATGACCGTCACCAGGAACCGGTTCTCCTGGTCCTCGGCCATCGACCCCGAAATGGAGCCAATGGCCCAGCACAGCGTGTTGAGCGAGGCCCACGACCAGTCGCGGCCGCCCGCCTGCTGGCGGAGGCGGGCCTGCATCTGGGCCTCGGTGTCGTCGTGGTCGAGGTGGGCGAGGTAGACCAGGGTCTCGTGCATGGATTTGTAGCGGGCCAGGGCGTCGGTGTCCTGTGAGGTGAGGGAGAGGGGGTCGAGGTGGGCGGGCGGATTTGTCTCCTTCTTTGTCGGCGCCACCCATCCCCCTTCCCTCCTCTCCCCTCCTCCCCACCTTCATCGTCTCGCGCACGATGTTGCCCGCTTCATCCTCCACCACGATGACCTCCTCCGGCTTGGCCATGCGCTCGATGCACAGGGTGCGCAGGCGGGAGAGGACGCGGGAGTAGAGAGCGCGGCCGTCGACGCCACCGCCGGCGGCGCCCGCGGCGGTCGCGGCCCCGGCGGCCAGGGCCTGGGCGCCGGCGTAGACACCGGGCACGAAATGGTTCCAGTAGTCGAGGCACATCTTGAAAACCTAGGAGAAAGGAGAGGGAGGAGGGAAGGGAGTGAGGCGGGGGTCGCCGCGCACGCGCGCTCGTCGCCCACCACCTCCCTCTTCCCCTCTCCTTACCTCGTCGTCCGCCACGAACGAGGCCGACACCAGCACGTCCAGCGCGGCCAGCAGCGCCGGGCGGGCAGCAGGGTCGGCCTCGATGGCCGGCGCGTGCGCGCGGAGGAGCGTCGTGAGAAACAGGGCGAGCGCGTGGACGAAATCCTGGTCGTCCGCGCTCCCCGCCGCGTGAGCGGCCGCCAGGTCGCCGTTGGGCGGGAGCATGGGGGCCAGGGCGGCCATGAAGACGGTCAGCAGCGAGACAAACGCGGCGTCGTGCTCGGCGCCGACGGTCAGCGCGGCGACCTCGGTCAGGCAGCGCAGCGACGCGACGCGGTGCGCGGGCGCGGGGAAGAGGGAGAGGAGCACGGACACGACGTCGGATTCGAAGACGTAGGCCAGGGGGACCCAGGAGAGGTAGGCGTGGAGCGTGTCGAGCGTCGCAGCGGCGAGCGACGGCGCCGCGCCACGCGCCGCGAGCGCAAACATGCACAGGTCGTGGACGGCGCCAAACTGGGCGTTGAGCGAGGCTTTCAGGTCGCGCGCTTTGGCGGCGGTGAGCTCGCCGCGCGAGAAGTCGAAGACTTCCTCGGAGAGGAGCTATGGAGGAGAGAAAGAGCGGGTCAGGTCGGACGCGCGAATCGGCCGCAATTCCCCGCGCCCGCCCCACCCACACCCCACACACCCCTCCTCCATTCGACCCACCTTGAGAATCAGCATCGAGTTCTCGCAGAGCGCTTCCGACGACCGCGACGCCGCGCACAGGTCGGGGATAAACCCCGGCCACGCGTGCGGCCAGTCCTGCTTCAGCACTTGGACGAGCACGGCGTCCAGCTTGGCGACAAAAACGCGCTCCCGGCGAAAGGTGGCGGCGTCGGCTGCGCGGGCGATGATCATGTTGGAGAGGAAGTTGCGCACGCCGGCGCGCTGGTCGTCGGGGAGGGCGCCCCACCGGTACTTGATGACCTCTTCCAGGATCTAAAGATCAGAGAGAGAGGAGCGTGCGCGGTGAGGCGAGCGAGCGAGCGCGCGCGCGCGGCCCGACCGACCACCACCCTTCCTCCACCCACCCCCCTCCTCTCCTCTTTACCTGCAGCGCGAAAAACTTGGCCTGCTGGCCCTGGGCGCGCTCCAGGACGGCGTCCACGCGGGACCAGGCCGCAGGGTGGGCCTGCACCGCTTTGAGGACGGCCTCGGCGCCGGCGCGCTATGGAGGGAGAGGAAGGGTGTGGTGGGCGTAGTGTGTGGCGTGGGCGGGGCGGCGGGCGCGGCCTCTCCCCGCAAGCGGTGTCACACGCGCCATGCGCGCGGCGTGCCGCGCAGTGGCCCCCTGCCCGCCCATCGCTAGTCGGCCGAGCCGGCGCGTCATTGCGTGCCGCCCCGGCGCGGGGCCGGGCGCGCCAGCGCTCCCCGCGCCCGTGCAGCAGGCCCGGAAGGGGCGCCACGTCGCGCGCCCTCCCTCCCTCCCCCTACCTCTTCATTGCTCGCCGCGCCGTAGAACGCGTTGACCGTGGCCTCCAGCAGCTCCACGTCAAACGGCTGGGTAAAGTCGAGCAGCTTGGCCGCCGCGGGCGGGAGCGGCGGCGACGCCATCAGGGAGGGAGGGGGGGAGGGGGGCGCGCTCTCTATGGGGGTGCCGGCCGGTCACGCCCGCATCGAGGGCGGGCGCGGGGCGGGCGATGGGGGGCGCGGGGAGGGCAGGGAGTGTACAACGACGCCCATCGCCCCACCCACACTCTGCGCCGGCCGCGGTCCAGGCCCGTCCTCCTCTGGCCATGCGGCCTCCTCCTCTGGCCCGCTGGCTGGCAGTGGCCGCCCTCGCCCTCGCGCTGGCCGCGCGCGGCGCATCGGCGCGCGCGCGCGGGCCGTGCGCGGCCGCGGCCTGGCTGCCCGGGTGCAAGGTGAGAAGGCGAAAGGATGTGGGTGGTGGCGTAGCCGACCGCGGGCGGCTCGCAGGGCCAGCGCCGCGCCCCTGACGTGCCCAACCTCCTCGCCTCCTTCAGCCGGCGCACCGCGCGTGGCCCAACCCCGCCGCCCTGCGCGCTCAAGCCGCCACCGCGCTGGCCGACGGCTGGGACTTGATCCGCCCCGGCGGCCGGCTGCATCCGGCCGCTTTCCTGGCGCACGGCGGGCACGTCGTCGTGGAAGCGCTCCTCGCGCTTGCGCTCGCTGCGCTCCTCACCCGCGGCAGGGCCCGCCCCCGCGGCCGCAAGGACAACGATGCGCCGCTGACGGATGCCGAGGTGGATGCGCTCTGTGCGGAGTGGGAGCCGGTGCCCCTGGTTCCGGCGACGCGCCCCGCCGCCGCGCTCGGCGGCGACGGGCCGCTCGTGCGCGGCGGCACCGCCCTCTGGACCGACGTCGGCGGCAGGAAGGCGCTCAACTGCGGTTCTTTTAACTACCTCGGCCTCGCGGGTGACGCGAGCGTTAAAGAAAAGGCGAAAGCGGCGATCATCAAGTACGGCGTCGGGTCGTGCGGCCCGCGCGGCTTCTATGGCACGATCGACGTCCACCTCTACCTGGAAACCGCTTTAGCCAAATTCATGGGCACGGAGGAGGCGATCATGTACTCGTGAGTGGAGGAGAGATGGCGGGCGGGCCGTGTTTTTTTTTTTCAGCGAAAACCGACCCCTTTTTCTTTCTCTTTAGCTACGACCTCGCCACGCTCCCGTCCGTCCTCCCCGCCTTTGCCGGCGCCCGGGACGCGATCGTGCTCGACGACGCGGCCCCGTTTGCGGTCACGAATGGCGCGTCCCTCTCTCGCGCACGCGTGAGAGTCTTTCGCCACGGCGACCCGGCCGACGCCGAGCGCGCGCTCACCGCCCTCGCGTCCGAAGACCGCGCCGCCAAGCGCCCACCCTGCCGCCGCTTCATCGTTGTGGAAGGCGTCGCGTGCCACGTGGGCGACGTGGCGCCCTTGCCCGCGTTCGTGGCCTTGAAGAAAAAGTACGGCGCGCGGCTCGTCGTCGACGAGACGCACGCGCTCGGCGCCCTCGGCGCCACCGGGCGCGGCGCGTGCGAGCACCACGGGTTGGCACCGGGCGACGCGGACGTCGTCGTGGCGTCGCTGGGGACGGCGCTGGCGGGGGTGGGCGGCTTTTGCGCGGCGTCTCGAGAAATCGTCGACCACCAACGCCTCTCCGGCCTCGGCTACTGCTTCTCCGCCTCGCTCCCCCCGTTCTTGGCTGTGGCTGCCCATGCCACCCTCGACCGGCTGGTCGAGGAGGGGCCGGCGACGCTGCTGCCGGCGCTGCAGCGCAACGCGGCGCTCCTGCGAGCGCTCGCGGCCGACGTCCCGGGCCTCGCCGCCGCCGGCGGCCTCGACCCCGGCGGCCCGTCCCCGCTGCTGCACCTGCGCCTGGCAGACCCGCCGGCGGACGCGGGGGAGGCGGTGGCGGCGCTGCGGGCGATTGCGGCCGACGCTCTTTCCCGCAGCGGCGTCTTTTTCTGCGTCGCGTCCCCGCCCCCCCTCGACGGCGCGTCCGTGCCGCCCTCGCTGCGGCTGACGGTGACGGCCGCGCACAGCGAGCACGACGTGCGGCGGGCGGCGGCGGCGCTGCGGGCGGCAGCGCGGAGGGTTCTGGGCCGCGCGACCGCGACGGGCGATGGCGGCGCGCGCCCCGCCGCACCTCCTCCGTCCTCCCCTGGGCGGGCGCGGTCGCCGAGCGCGGGGTGGGCGGCGAGCCCGCTGCGGCCAGACCCGTTTTGAGGGGGAGGAGAAAGACGAGGGCGGGGTGTGTTGCCTCGGCCGCGGCGTCTCCCCCCCTCTCTCACTCTCCTCCTGCCGCCGGCCGCCCGCCCGCGACCGCCGCCGAGCGCCGCGTCGCCCAGGTGCGGGAGGGTCGGGGTGAGGAGGGGTGGCGGAGGGGCGGCATTGGCACGGCGGGCCGCTCGCGCCGCGGGCAGGCACGAAGGCCGGGGCGATGCCCAGCCACCCTCGCAATGCTTGGGAGACCCATGGAGGACGACCGGATTACTGCCGCGTTGAACGAGGCAGCGAGCGCGCCGCGGAGAGCCCACCGGCATGCCGCGCCCCTCCCCCCTCCTCCAGCGACCAGCAACTATGACCAACCGCGTGCAAGGTGAGGCAAAATGATGGCACAGAGTGCGCCCACAGTCGCACATCGCGCGCCGCCGACCGCCCCCCCTTTCCTTCAGACCGCGTCGCCGCGCCCGCTGACGAAACCTCCTGGCTCCTCGCCCCGACCGCCCGCGCCGGCCTGGACCGCGCGGCGGTCGTCACGGGCGTGTCCAAAGGCATTGGCGCCGCCATCGCGCGCGAGCTCGCGTCCAAGGGGTGCCACGTCTTCGGCTCGGTGCGCGCCGCGTGCGACGCCGCGCCCCTCGCGGAAGAACTAGGCCCCGCGCGCTTCACGGCACTGATCTTCGACGTCACAGACACGGACGCGGTCAAGAAAGGCGTGGCAACGGTGGACGAAGCCCTCAAGGGGCGCACTTTGTTCGCCCTCGTCAACAATGCGGGCATGCACGCCGGCGTCGACCCCGTCGCCACCCTCCCCGCCGCCGATCTGCGGCGCCAGCTGGAGGTCAACACGGTTGCGCCGATCGCGGTCACGCAAGCGTTTCTGCCCCTGCTCGGCACCGACCGGACGCGTGTCGGCGCTCCCGGGCGCGTGATCATGATGTCGTCCATTTACGGCAACTATGGCGTGCCCTGGAATGTATGCGTGGCGGGAGGAGGGGGGCGGAGAGAGGGACAGAGGGGGGGAAGGCGACACACGACACGGGGACCCACCCCTTTCTCCCTCTCCCCCCCCCCCCCCAGGGCGCCTACTCCGCCTCCAAATTCGCGCTGGAAGGCATCTCCGAATGCCTGCGCCGAGAGCTCATGCTATTCGGCATCGGGGTGACCATTATGCGCCCCGGCCCCGTCGCGTCGGCGATTTGGGCCGACTCGATGGCCGCCGGCGCCGGCTGCTGGACCGCGCAGGATGATAGTGACTGGGGTGGCGCCCTCGCCCGGTCCCGGCGCTACCTGGGCAAGCAGTGGCAGAACGCGGCGTGGTTCTTGCCGGCGACGGCCGTGTCGCGCGCGGCGTGGCGCGTGCTCTCGGCGCGCACCGCGCCCGCCACACATGTCGTCACCCCCAACTGGCTAGAAAACTGGCTCCTGCCCATGTTCATGCCCACGTTCCTGGTGGATGCAGCGGTGAGAGATGAAGAGGGGGGGGGGGACAGAGGGGGACGCCGCGTGCGCGCGCGCGTCTTGCCCCCTTGCCTCCTCGACCCCGCCCTCTCTCTCTCTCCCTTTTCCGCACACAGATGGCCGCCAAGTTTGGTCTGGCGCGCGTGCTGCCCCGGCTGGCGCCGGCGGGCGCGGCGGGCACGGGCAAGAAGGGCGAGTGAAGGAGGGGGGGAGGAGGGGGAGCGTGCGTTGCTGTGGCATCTTGCGCCCACCACCGAGAGGCTGGGGCGCGAGGGAGGGGTGTGGGTGGTCGGGCCAAGACGGAGCAGCGGCGCCCGCCCCGCCGCGCGCACACTCTCCCGGCCGCCCCCCCCCCCCGCCGCCCACCATGCTCGACGCTCACACGCTCGCGGTCGCCCTGGGCTCGCTGGCGCTGGCGGCCGCGCTGTGGGCGTTCCTCACGTAAGTAGGAGGGGTGCGCGCCCCGCGGGGGTCGCATGCGAGCGACGGGGGGCGGGCTAGCGGCACCGCCCGAGGGCGGCGCGCCCCCAAATCCCCATCGATGGTGAAATTGGACCACGCGATGCGTGTCGGCGACCGCCATCACGCGAGAGGTGACTTTGGCGCGCCGCTGTGCCCCCACCCTGCTCCGCGCCGACGCGTCGCCCCCCATTTCCCCCCTCCCCAGCGAGTGGATGGCCGTCTCCCGTCGCTCCAAGGCCCTGGCCCACCTGCCGGGCCCCGAATACGGTGCGAGAGAGGGAGAGCGTGGTGCGGCGGCGGCGCGGGCCGCCGCGCCGGCGCGGTGCTCCCCCCGCCGGACGCCCGCCAGGCCTCGACCGGCACCCCATTTTCCCACCCCCACCCCCACCCCACCCCCTCCTCTCTCCTTCAGGCCTCATCGGCATGCTGCCCTCCCTGTGGAAGAAGGACTTCCACCGCCAGATCACGGCGTGGGCGAACGAGCACGGCCCTGTGATGAAGATGCGCATCATGCAGTTTCACGTAAGAAAAGAGAGGAGATGGTGGTGGGTAGTGTTTGGGGTGGCCACGCATTGCTTGATTCAGGCGCAAAAAGAGATAAAAAACGACCCCGAGAAAAAAACCCAAAAAAACCTTTTTTCTTCCTCAGGCCATCATCATCACCGACCCCGCCCTGGCCACCCACGTCTGCCGGTCCAAGCTGCTGGACAAGATGCGGTTCCAGTACCACTTCCTGGACGAGGCAAGAGACAGAGGGAGGGAGAGAGGGAGGAGGGAGAGGCGACACCGCGCGACGCCCACCAACCCCTTCTGCTCCCCTCCGCTTGCCTCAGTTCCTGGGCGGCATCAACCTGCTCACCGGGTCCACCGACGCCCACTGGAAAGCGGTGCGCAAGGGGGTGGCGCCCGCGTTCTCAGCCGGGTGCATGAAGTCCGCATTTGCCCACGTCGTCGAGCGCTGCCAATTCCTCGCGTCCATCCTGGACGACATGGGGGAGGCGACGCCTGTGAATGTGGATGACCTCTTGTTGCGCGAGTCCATGGACGTCATCGGCCGCGTCGGCTTTCAAAAAGAGATGGGCGCGCTCCAGGGCCTGAAAGACCGGGCCGCCGGCGGCGCGGACGATGTCGGGTCCTACGTGCGCACCATGCTCGAGTGCACGCACGAAATCGAAAACCGGCTCAAGGAGCCGCACCGCGCCAAGTTTCTCTGGAAGCCGTCGGTCCGCGCGGGGCACCGCCTGATGGACCGGTGGAAGGCCATCGTGCGCGACAACCTCCTGCAACACATCAAGGACGTGGTCCCCGTCAAAGGGTCGTTCGCCGACCTGCTGCGCAAGGTGGTCGACCCCAAGACGGGGACCGCGCTGACGGACGAGAAACTGCTCCCCGAGATCGCCGCCCTCTTCTTCGCCGGCACCGACACGACCGGCCACACCGGCACCTGGTGCCTCTACCTCCTGTCCCAGCACCCGGCCGCGGAAGAGGCGGTGCTGGCGGAGCTGGGGGCCGCGGGCCTCGCGCCGACCGCCGCGTCGCCGACCCCCCGCCCCCTCGAGTACGCCGACCTGGCCAAGCTGCCCTACCTGCAAGCTGTCCTCAAAGAGACGCTGCGCCTGTACCCGCCCGTCGGCGCGGGGCAGGTGCGGGTGTCGAAATCCGACATCACGCTCGCGGGCGGCCGCCTGCACGTCCCCGCGGGCACCATGCTCTGGGTCCCGCACCATTCCCTGCACAACACGGCACACAACTGGGGGGAGGATGTCAAGGAATTCAAGCCGGAGCGGTGGCTGGTGCCGGGGGCAGAGTACGCGGGCAAGCTCCCGATGCCGCGCTCTTTCTACGAGGGCTGGTACGACGCCTCCCTGCACACCGACGCCGCGCTCTCGGGCGATGACGGCTCCAACTCTGGCAGCCTGGGCGAGGACGGCGACGCGGGCGCGGGCGACAACGGCCGCGCGAAGCGCTACATGCCGTTCGCCGAGGGGCCGCGCAACTGCGTCGGCCAGTCGCTCGCCAAAGTGTCGCTCGCGGCCACGATGGCGTCGTTGCTCCCCAAATTCAAGTTTGTGCTCGACGGGCAGATGGGGGGGGCGGCGGGCGTCGACGGCCGCGAACAGTACACGCTGGTCACGGGGATCGACGGCGGCATGTGGATGCGGGCCACGCGGCGGCCGGTGCCTGCGGCGGTGGTAGAGACGCATGCCGTCCCGGCCGCAGTGGTGGCGTGAGGAAGGGGGGGGCGGTCAGGTTTCATGGCGGGTTTTTTTTCGCGGTTTGGCGCGCGCGCGGCTTGGCTGCGCGGCTTGGCTCCCGCCCGGCCGGGCGACGCGGGCGACGCGAGGGTCGCGTTTGCGCACGCGATTTTTAATGCACGGTGGTCCGTCGCGGGCGAGAGAGAGAGAGACATGGGGTGGGGAGAGAGTCTCCTTCCTCGCTTGCCGCCGCCTTGTCTCTTTCGCCGCCATCCACCATGTTGCAGTGATGCCCCGCCGCCGCCGCGCAGTGCGGTGGGGCGGTGTGGTGGGCGCGCGCTGGGGGGCCAGGCCCCCGCACGCGCGCCCCAAAAAGAAAAAAGGACCACCGCCGTCGCCACGCCGTCGCCCCCCCATCCCTTTTCACTCAAACGCCACCTTGACCGGCCCCCGCTTGATCGCCGGCTTGCCGCACGCGACCGACGACGCGAGCACGGCGTCGCAGTGGCCGGCAGGGGCGAACCCGCCCGCCGGCGCGCGCGGCGTCTTGCCGGCCTCCTCCGCCGCCCCTTCCGCCACCATGTACGCAATGGCCTCGATCGTCATCATGGGGTTGACCCCAGACGACGTGGGAAAGGCGGCGCCGTCGGCGACGTACAAGCCCGACGCGTCGAACGACTCGCCGCGGCCGTCGACCGCGCCGGCCCGCTTGGTCGCCGCCATGCGGGCCGTCCCCATCTGGTGCGCCGACAGCACCGCGATGCGGTTTTTCTTGATGCCGGCTTTCTTGATGGCCGCGATGTAGGCGTCGATCGCGGCGGGGTGGAGCACAGACCCGTCGGCCGCGCGGTCGACGGACACGTGGTCCATCTCCATGAAGCTCCCGATCTCCACCGCGCCCGCCGCCACCAGCGCGCGCACCGCCTGCACGATGCCGGTCGTCATGGATGCGCGGTCGAAGCGGGAGCCCCAGTAGTTGTAGCGCGGGAGGCCGCGGCCGTCGAGGTGGATGCGGCCCGCGTCGCGGTCGCGCGTGATGACCAGGACGGGGGACCAGTCGCTGTACTGTGATGAGAAGAGGGAGTGGGGTGGGTGCGGGCGGGCGGGAGGGCGGCGGCGGCGACACTTGCCGCCCCTCCCCCGCGCCTCCCCCCTCTTCCCGTCTCACGTTGGCCACAAAGTCTTTGGCCGCGTCGCTCCCCCGCCACGGTGTCGTCGCTGAAAACCCGGACGGGTGCATGGAGGGCGTCATGAGCATGGGGCCGTACCCGGTGCCCGCCCAGTCGGCGGACTCTTTGGAGAAGGTCGACATGATGGCGCCCTCGAACATTTTGATCGCGCCGGACGGGTCGGCCGGGGAGCCGGTCTTGGACGCGGGGCCGGTGGAGGGGCACTGGCCGGCGTAGCCGGCCGGGAAGCGGCCATACACCATCGTCGCGGGGTGCAGCCGCAAGTTCTTGCCGACCCACCCCTTGCCCTTGACCCCGGACCGCAGCAGCAGCGCGGGCGTGTGCATGGTGCCCGCGGCCGCAACGACGATGGGGGCGCGGATGACGAGGCGCCAGGTCGCGCCGCGGGCCTTTTTGGGCGCGTCGGCCGTGAGCGGCCCCGCCATCGCCGTCGCGACCACCCCGACCGCCTTCCTCCCACGCCCGCGCGCCCCTTTCTTCTCCAGCAGCACCTTCTCCGCGTGCGCGCCCGCCAGGATGAAGGCGCCCGCGGCGACGGCGTCGGCGAGGAACGTGTGCGTGGTGTCGTTCTTCTCCCCCGTCGCGCACCCCACGCAGCACCCCCCGCAATCGCCCGCGTTGGCGCAGTTACGCGGGATTTCGCCCCGGTGCTCGCCCAGCGCGTCCAGGCCGGCGCCCAGGCAGGCGTTGTGGTTGGAGTGCGGCGCGACGCCGGTCGACACGCCGCCGCGCCCGCACACCGCGGCCAGGGCGCGCTCGTACCGCGGGCCGGAGAATTCGGGCAGGCCGTGTTTCGTCGCCCACTCCTCGCGCACGTGGGCGGGGGTCGGGAACGAGGCGCACCAGTTGACGCGCGTGCCGCCGCCGACGGTCGCGCCCGCGAGGACGTTGACAGACAGGTCCTTGGTCGAGAACAGGGTGCCCCGCTCGTACATGTTTGTAAAGCCGTGCGCCTCGGTGAGGGGCAGGTCGGCGGCGGGCGTGTAGCGCCCCTTTTCGAGGACGACGACCGAGAGCCCCGCGCGCGCGAGCACGGCCGCCGCCGTGCCGCCGCCCGCGCCCGAGCCGATGACGACGGCGTCGCAGGTCAGGACGACGTCGCCAGGAGAGGGGCCGTCGGCGGGCTGCAGGCCGGCGGCGGCGAGCACGGCCTTGGCGCCGTCCGCCGTCGCGGGCGCCGCCGCGACCAAGTCCACCAGCCCGCGCATCAGCACCGCCTCCGACTCGCGCTTCGCCTGGACGACCGGCTTGCGCTGGGAGGGGGGGGGGGGGCCGGGGTACCCGATGCCGGGCCACAGCGGGTTGGTCCCGGTCGCCGGGTCAAGGAAGCGGAAGAGCACCATGAAGACGAGGCACTTGAGCCCTTTGACCGCTTGGACCAGGGGCGGCAGGGGGCCGTTCAACCAGCGCACGAAGAGCGCTTCGCGCTCGGTGGGGGCCATCTGCACAAACGAGCGCACGCGCCCCTTTTTTACCGCCGCGGGCCCGGCCAGCGCCAGCGTCCCGGCCTTGGTGTCGAGCGCGTTGAGCAGGGCGATGAATTGCACGCGGTCGTCGTACGGGGTCCAGTGGCGGATGAGGTCGACGAGCTGGCGAGGGGGGGGGCGGCGGGGGCGGGGCGCGGGGTGTCAGCCCTCTCCCTGCCCGGCCCGGATCTGGGGCGCCCGCCCGCCGAGCGCGAGAGCGAGCCCTGCCCTGGCCAGACGTGGGGGCGGGCGGGCGGGGTGCGGCCGCCCAGCAGACCACGCTCGAGGAGGTCGAGCGCCGCCGCGGCCGGCGGGGCCGCGTCGCGCGCGCACGCGGCGCCGCGGCGCGACGCCGCGCCCGACCGGCCGTTGCCCCGCCGCCTGCCGCCGGTGGCCATAGTCTGCGGCCGCGGCCGCACCGGGAGGGTGGTGCCGGGGCGGCGGCTCGGCACAGCGCGGGGCCGGCGGGCAACCGCACCCGCATGCCGCGGTGCGGGCGGGGGGCGGGCGGGGCCGCAACGCTGCCGCTCGCCGCCTCGAAGGCGCCGCACGAGCGTTACCTCTGCGTCGGCGCGCCCCGCGCGGCCCGGGCCTACAGCGCAGGCCGCGCCACGCAGAGCCGCGTCGCGCATCCCCTTCATCCTCCCTCCCCTCCTTTTCCCTACCTCGTCCACCATCGGCCCAAACTCGCCCGCGTCCGCCTCAAATAGGCGCGCCCGCGCGTCGTCCCCCGCGGCGCGCGCGGCGGCCGCGGCGGCGGGGTGCGCGTGGAAAAAAGCGGAAGCCGAGGCGGCCGCCACGCGGCGCAGGCGGGCGGTGGCCTTGTTGGCGTGGGGGGAGACGGGGGAGACTTGGGACGCCATGGTGGTGGAGAGAGTGGGAGAGAAGAGAGGGAGGAAGGCGCGTCGTTGCCACCACTCTGTCCAATGCTCCACCGCCTTGCATCGTCCACTGCGCGCCGGCTGGCAGCCACCCCCGGCTCCCGCGGCGTGGGCGCGTGGGCCACGGTCGAACCAGACGCGATGGGGCGCGGCGGGACGCCGCCCGGCGTGGCGATGAACCTAGGTGGGTGTGGGAGGGGGTGGGAAGCGTGCGCCGGGGCCGCGCCGGGCGGCGGCGAGGCGCGGGCGTGGAGCCGGCACCGGGCGCCGTCCCCTCACCGCGCCGCGCGCCCCCGCGCCCCCAGTCGGCGGCAAGTGGGCGCCGACCGCGAAAACGATGACGATCCCCGACCCGCTGACCGGGGCCGCGATGGTCACGGTGCCCGACACGTCGCCCGAGGAAGCGCGCGCGTTTTCAACGTCGCTCGCGCGCGTGCCCAAGTCCGGCCTCCACAACCCGCTCAAGCGCCCGGAGCGCTACGCCATGTACGGCGAAGTGACGGCGCGCGCGGCGGCGGAGATGGCGCGGCCGGAGGTGGAGGCCTTTTTCGCGCGGCTCGTCCAGCGCACGTCGCCAAAGTCGATCGCGCAAGCGACGACCGAGGTCGTCGTCACGCGCCGCTTCCTGGACAATTTCGGGGGCGACCAACCCCGGTTCGCGGCCGCGGGGCGGGTGGTGCCGGGCGACCGGGCGGGCCAGTTTTCGACCGCGCACCGCTGGCCGTTCGGCCCCGTCGGCCTGATCACGCCCTTCAACTTCCCGATCGAAATCCCGGCCCTCCAACTCATGGGCGCGCTCTACATGGGCAACAAGCCGCTGCTGCACACGGACCGCCGGGTGTCGATCGTGGTGGAGCAGTTTGTGCGGTTGCTGCACTTCTGCGGCGCGCCGCTCGCAGACGTCGACCTGCTGCACGGCGCCGGCCCCGTCGCCGGCGCGGCCATCAAGGCCGGCGGGGCGCGATCCACGCTCTTCACCGGGTCGAGGGCGGTGGCGGAGAAGCTGTGTGCGGACCTCGGCGGGCGCGTCTTCCTTGAAGACGCGGGCTTCGACTGGAAAATCCTCGGCCCCGACGTCTCCCCTTCCTCCCTGCCGCACGCCGCCTGGCAGTGCGACCAGGACGCGTACGCGTGTTCCGGGCAAAAGTGTTCCGCGCAGTCGATGCTCTTCATGCACCAGAATTGGGTCGACGCGGGGATCGAAGACGCGCTCAAAAAACGCGCCGCGGCGCGCACCCTGTCCGACCTGACCATCGGCCCCGTGCTCACCTGGACGACGGACGCCATGCTGGCCCACGTGGGCAAGCTGCTGGCGATCCCCGGGGCGCGGCTCGCGTTTGGCGGGCGGAAGTTGGAGGGGGAGGGCGCCGCCTTGATCCCCGCGCGCTACGGCGCGATCGAGCCGACGGCGGTCCACGTCCCTCTGTCCTCCCTCACCGACCCGGCCCACTTTGCGACGGCGACGACGGAAGTGTTTGGGCCGGTGCAGGTGCTCACAACGTACGGGGACGAGGAGGTCGACGCCGTGTTGGCGTGCCTCGAACGCATGGACGCCCACTTGACGGCCGCCGTCGTCTCCAACGACCCCGTGTTCACAAACCGCATCCTGGCCAACACGGTCAATGGCACGACGTACGCGGGCGCGCTCGCGCGCACGACGGGCGCGCCGCAAAACCACTGGTTTGGGCCGGCGGGCGACCCGCGCGCGGCGGGCATCGGGACGCCAGAGGCGATCAGGCTCGTGTGGTCGTGCCACCGGGAGATCGTGACGGATGTGGGGCCGGCGGCGGGGGATGGGGCGGCGCTGGTGACGACTTGAGAGGAAGAGAAAAGGGGGGGTCGTGCGGCGCGCGGGCGCTGCGACCGAGAGTCTCTCCTCCCTCTCCCACGTTTCTCCAGTGCTGCTGCATGCGACGCGTGGCGGGCCACCCCCGCGGCCGCCGCGGGAAGGGAAAGGACGAGAGAGGGAGGAGGGGGTCGAGGCGCGCGGCGCGGCGACGGAGAGTCTCTCCCCGCTCTCCCTCTCTCATCCTACGCTCTCGAGTGCTGCATGTAGTGTCGTGGGCCGCCCGCGCCCCCCCGCGCTAGCGGCTGCCGCCGCCGTCCGACGGCCCCCGAGCGCACTGCCTGGCTCCAAAGCACCCGCACGCCGCCTTGCCGCCCGCCAGCGACCGGGAGCCGGCTCGGGACAGGCCGCCAGCTCCTGCTTCCCCTTCATCCGGCCGGCGCAGCGGGGCCGCGACGACCGACGCGTGCAGCGCGCGCAGCATCGACTCCGGCAAGTCGCCGCCCCCGTTGACGCCGCGAACGTTGGCCACAAACTGGGCCGCGGTCATTTTACGGGCCCGGGGCACGGCGGGGGAGTGGGCGTCGGTGTTGAGGAGGATGAGGGAGAAGGCGAGGACGTGGACAGCGTCTGCGGTGGCAAAGGGAGAAGAATCAGTCCCCGCCGTGGCAGCGTCATAGTACGCACTCGCGAACGCGTCCAGGACGCGGTAGATGGCGTGCGCCTCGCCGGAGAGGGTGAAGGTGGAGAGGAAGTTGCGCAGCGCGGGTTCAAAGGCGACGCCGCGCCACGCAAAGGAGCGGGCGTAGGCGTCCATCACAGCGCCGCTGTCCGGCGCGGCCAGGAGGTCGCCGACGAGCGCCCGGGAGAGGCCAGGCGTGGCGCGCAGGAAGCGCGCGACCGCCGCGGCGTCCGGGTTGGGGTCGAGAGGGAGGGGCGGCTTGGCTATCGCCGTGGCCGCGCCCGATGCGGCGGCAGCCAGCTGCTGGATGAGCTGGAGAGGGGGTGGAGGAGGAGGTGGTGAGGGGAGGGGGCAAGGTGCCGCGGCGCTGCACCTTCTGCCTTTCGGCGATCGCCCAGCCTTTTTTGCAGCATCGGCTCGCATGCCGGCGACTCGTCACGGGGGGCGACGGCCGCGGGAGGCGTTGGCCGGCCGCGCGGGCCGGCCGCAATGGCGCGATGGCGGTCGCGGGGTGCCTCCGGGCGCCCCGCGCTCGCCACACGATCGCCAAGACTCATCCATACCAGCCCACGCACCGCTCGCGCGCCGCCCAGGTCGCGCAGGCGCACGCTCAGCGGCGCGCCGCGCGCCGCGCCCACGGGCTCCCCGTTGGTGGGCGGCCGGGCCGACGCGGCCGGGTCGACCGCCGCTGGCAGCGGCCGGGCCATGGTGATGAGGGAGGGAGGGAGAGCGTGTGGGGCAGAGGGCCGCCGCACGAACGTCTCTCCTCGCTCGCTCTCGAGGCAGAACACTGCGACAGGCACTCCCGCTCACGCACACACACAAATCAACGCCGCTTCACGCGCGGCGGCCGCGTTTGGCGGCGGGCGAGGCGCCGCGGCCAGTCGACCGCCCCCGCCCGCGGCCCCGGCCGCCGTCGTCGGCAGACCGCCCGCGTCCGCGGTCGCCGTCGTCCGCAGACCGCCCGCGGCCACGGCCACGCCCGCGGCCGCCGCCGTCGTCCGCAGACCGCCCGCGGCCACGGCCACGCCCGCGGCCGCCGCCGTCGTCCGCAGACCGCCCGCGCCCGCGCCCGCGGCCGCCGCGGCTGCCGTCGTCCGCCGACCGGCCACGCCCGCGCCCGCGGCCGCCGTCGCGGTCGGCCGACGCCGATCGGCCACCACCGCGGCCGCGACCACCACCACGACCGCCGCGACCGCCCGCATCGCCCGTCTTGCGCCGCCCAGTCAACCCCGCCAGGCTCTCCGGGTCGGCGCCGACCGCCTCCCGGTACGCCGCCACGTCGTCGTCGTCCGACGCGGGCGCCGCGTCCGGGTCGCGCGTCGCCCACCACTGGCGTTTGGTGGCGCCAGCGGGGCGGGAGGGGGCCGCGCCGCCGGATTTGGCCTTGGCCGCCGCCGCCGCCTTTGCGGCCTCCTTCTTCTCCTCCTCGGCGCGCGTTTTCCGCGCCACGTTGGCCTCCTGCTCCCGGCGCCGTTCGATGCGCCCCTTTTCCTTGGTCGCGCGCGCGGCGGCCGCGTCGCGCACCGCCGTCGCGCCGCGCACCTCGTGCGCGTGGTAGAGCACGGCGCCGCCGCAGAGCCCCGCTTCCGCCTTGACAATCGTCAGCTCCAGCCGGGGCCCGAGCTCGTGCAGGCGCACCCGGGCGGCGGCGCCCGCGGCGCCCGCGCGGCGGAGCGACGTGCCGAGTTCCACCCGGTTGTCCTCCCCCTCCGATTCGGAGACCCCGCCCGCGGCCAGGATGTCGGCGGCGTCGGCGACGTGGGCGAGGTCGGCGGGGAGCTTGCGCGAGTGGACCAGGTCGCGGACCCCCGCGCTCACGCCCGACGGCCGCGCGGAGATCGAGTAGTGGCGCAGGCTCACCCGCCCCTCCCCCCCGTGGCTGAGCAGCACGACGCGTTGGCAGGTGGCCAGCTTGGCGGCGCGGACGTCGATGGCAGGGAACGCGCCGCGCAAGAGGGACGCAGCCAGCGCGAGTGCGGACGCGCGGTCGCCGCCGCCCACCGCGGCCGGCTTGGGCTTTTTGGTCGATGCTTCGCCTTCCGCGTTTTCGTCGATGGGCGCCACGGCGGCCCCGAAATTGTTGAGCACGACGAGGGGGGGAGTTTTGAAGGCCCCCTCTGGCGCGCGCGGGCGCGCCTGGGCCGCCAGCACGTCCCGCGCCAGCGCGTAGCCGTCGATGCGGAACGCGATGGTGGGGCCGCGGGGGGGGCGGGCGACGCGCAGGTAGGCCGCGGCGGGGGTGGCAGTCAGGACAAAAAAGTGAGTGACCCCCAACGGCCCAGCCAGGTCGACGAAATCGCGCAAGCCGTTGCGGGCCGACTCGCGCAGGCGGGACGCGGTGTGGGGGGAGAGCAGGCGGCGCAGGTCGGATTCCAAAGGTTTTAGAAGAGACTATCAAAAAGGAGGGAGGGCGAGTGTCGGCGCCCGTGGCGGCGCCCGTGGCCTAGTCCGGCCTTCAGTGTCATCGTCGTCCCTGTGGCGGCGACAGGAGGCCGGCCGCGGGCCGCGGCCGCTCGCCGTCGCCGCCGCGGCGGCCGCCGCCCATCCCGCCCCCCTACTCTCTCCTCACCCCGTGCCGGCCCCGCCAAAAGACAAAGGTGCGCGGACCGACCGCTTTGTCGGCGGCTTCGGGGACGTGCGTGCGCTTCTTGCGCTGGGGATGAGAGGGGAGATGGGAGGTGTTGGTCGTGGGGTGTGCGGCATGGGCGCCGCGGGGCGTGGGTCTGTGTCACGGGCGCACCCGCTTGGTGCGGGCCATGGTGGCGGCTGGGCGGAGAGAGTGAGGGTCAGCTCGCGGCGAGCCGCACGCCCACACCCCACCGCCCACCAGCGCCTTTCCGCCCTTCCCGGGAGTCGAGGTGTGTGCGCGGGATCGGCCCCCCGGCGGCTCGCGGGCGGCGGAGGCCGCGATTGCGCGTGCGCGGCCGCCGCGCGGCACGGCGGCCGGCCGTGCGCGTGTGGCCTCGGCCCGCTCCCTCTCGCCCCCGATCGGGCGCCCGGCGCGCGTGGCATTTGCCGCGCGCCGCCCGGGGCGGGCACGCGGGTCGTGCACGCCTCGCGCGCCCGCGCCGCGGGCGGCGGCCGTCGCGCCGATCGCCGCCCGCCACGCCGCCGCCGCCGCGCCGCGTCCCCGCGCCGCCCGCGCGTGCGCGCCACGACTGCGCAGCACCCGGCGCAAGCGCGAGACCCCGACCTGTCCCCCTCCTCTTCCCCGCAGTCCCTCTCTTTGGGACGCGAACACTCCCCCCCGCGCCACCATGCTCATCTCCAAGAAGAACCGCCGCGAGGTGTACAAGTACCTGTTCAAGGGTGAGGCGGGGGGAGAGAAGGGGAGAGGGGCTAGGGGAAAGAGACGCGCCGCGCGACCCGCGCGCACGACCACCACCCCCCACCCTCAGAGGGCGTCCTGACCGCGGTCAAGGACTACAACCTGCCCGAGCACCCGGACGTGCCCGGCGTGCCCAACCTCCAGGTGCGGGAGGAGAGGAACGAGGGACTGAGGTGTGGTCGCCGCCAGCCCCAAAAAAACGGCCACCGACCCCGCCCCCCCCCCTCCCTCACCTCCAGGTCATCAAGCTCATGCAGTCGCTGCTGTCCAAGGAGTACGTGTCGGAGCGGTTTGCGTGGCGCCACTACTATTGGTTCCTGACGGACGAGGGCATCGAGCACCTGCGCGAGGTCCTGGCGCTGCCCGCGGAGATCGTGCCGGCGACCCTGAAGAAATCGACGCGCGCGCTCGAGCGCGGCGGCGCCGACGCGCGCGGGCCGCCGCGCGGCGACCGCGACGGGGGGCGCCGGGAGGGTGGCGGGTACCGCGACGGGCCGCCGCGCGGCGACGGGCCGCCGCGCGGCTTCGGGCGCGGCGGTGGCGACAAGGAGGGCGCGCCGGCCGCCTACCGCCCGTCGTTCGGCCGCGGCACCGCGCCGCCGCCCTGAGGGGGGGGTCGGCGGGTTGGTGGTGGACGAGGGTGTGCGCGCGCCCGCGCCGTGCGTGTCAACGGTGGCTTGCGCGAGGGAGGAGGACGAGGGAGCAGGGGTCGCGTCTCGAGTCTCTCCCGGCGGCGCCACACGCCGCGCCACAAATCGGCGGCCCACGCCCTTCGTTCACCCCCGCCGCCCCGCGGCCGCTGTCAGGGGAGTGCGGCCGCGCGCCCGCGCCCTAGCAGAGGGCGCCGGCGCCCCCGCGCGGCCCACGCGCGGCGCCGCACCCGCGCCCCGGCCGCCATGCGCGCCGGCCGCCCCGCGGCGCCGGCCCTGAACGCGCGGGCGCACTCTGCATCGGCGCCACGGCCACGGGGACGAGGGCTGGCGCCGGCGAGCGTGCGCCGCGCGGTGCGTGAGGCGCGGGGGGGCGAATGCGGGGCCGAAAGGGGGTCGAACGCGCGGCAGGCGTCGCCGTCGACCGCCCGGGCGGGGCTCGAGGGTCGGGAGAGGGGCTACCGCCGCCAGACGCGCGCGCCCGACCCCCCGGCCCACCCACCCCCTCTCCTCTCCCAGCCCCTGCCTCCCTGCGCCTCCCTGCGCCTGCCCGACACGGAGGGCGACGTCGACTACGACCACGACCGCTCATCCACCGGCGCCGCGGCCTCCACCGCCGACGGCGACGCGGCGGCCGCCCCGCGCCTCGGCGGCCGCCGCCCCGCGGCCCGCCTGACGCCCGCCCACCGCGCCCGCATTTCGGCGGCGTTGCGTGGGAGGAGGGCGGGGACGTCGTTGCCGGCGGCGACGCGGGAGAAGATCGCCGCGGCCGCGCGCGAGGTCAACGCGGCGCCCGAGCGCCGCGCCGCCCTGTCGGCCGCCACCGCGGGGAGGCCGAAACGGTGCTCCCTGTGCGGCAAAGAAGGGCACAACCGGCGGTCGTGCCCCGGGGAGGAAGGAGGGGGTGGAGACGAGGGCGGGGAGGGCGACGCCGCGAGCGCCGCCGCGGCCGCCGCCACCCTCCCTCCCGCCCCCTCCTCCGCCTACCGGGGCGTCACCTGGTCGCGCGCCCACCGCGCGTGGCGGGTGCAGGCGTGGGACGGGGTCACGGTGCGGTTTGTGGGGGTGCACGACGACGAGGCCGGCGCGGCGCGCGCGTACGACGCCGCGCTGGTCGCGTTTCGGGGGTTGGCGACCGCCAGACGGTCGCTCAATTTCCCGGACGAGGTGGACGACGGCGGCGACGGCGAGGCGAGCGTGGCCGACGCCTCTGCGGCCGCGGCCGCGGGCGCCACGTTCCCGCTGCCCCTGTCCCGCGACGAGGCCGTCGCCCAAGCCTCGTCCGCCATCCTGCGCGCGTGGCGCGCGGGCGACACCCGGCTGCGGGTCGACTTCCTGGTGCCCGACGCGGACGAGGACGGGCCGCGCGCGCGGTTTGAAGCGGCGCGCGACCTCGCAGAGGCGACCCTCACCCTCGTCAAAGCCGACCCCGGCCTGCAGGGCCGCCTCACGCCGCGCTGGCTGGACGATGAAGCCGAGCCGGTCGGGGCGTGGGTCGGGGACGCGCTGGCGGCGGTGTTGCTGCCGGGGGTCGAGTCGGTGCCGGCGCTGGAAGCCCTGGCGGCCGGCGCCCCGTCCCGCCTCTTGATCCTTTTCAACCCGTCCTGGGAAGACGGCCCCGCGCGTGCCACCGGCGCCCTTCTCCCGTCCGATTTCGGGTACGGCGCCGCCGCGGCGACGCGCGCCGCGTTCGCGTCGTCCTTCGCCGTCGCCGCCACCACCCGCCGCCTCGTCATCGGGGGAGACGACGTGCGCGTGCACCGGGTCGCGGGCGGCGCGTGGCAGACGCACTACATGTGGCCCAACGGGCGCGGGCACTTGTTGGTCGCCGCCGACGGCGACCGCCCGTCGTACGCGCGCGTCGCGGCCTTGCTGCGCCGCGTGCCGGGGTCCCGCGCGTCCCGGCCGTGGACCGAGCGGTTGGGCGGGTTGGGCGACGGCGGCTGGCTGCGGACGCGCGAGCGCGGAGGCGGGGAGGCCGAGGCGGCGGTCGAGCCGCCGGCGCCGACGCGCGCCGCCGCGCCGCCGCCCCCCACCCCCCCACCCCCTCCCTCCGACCGCTTTGCCGTCGATATCATCACCGGTGCGCCGGTGCGGGACGTGCGGCTGGACCCCGTGCTCGCGGTGGCGCGCTGGTTGGGGCAAGAGGGCAACCGTGGGGAGCGTGGGGGCGGCGAGTGAGAGAGACTGCAGCCCGTTGTCCCCATCTCTCGTGCGGGGCAAGCCAGCCTTACACACAGGCACCCAGTGCGGGCGGACTCCCTCGCCTTCCTGCCCGCCTCGCGCCGCTGCAGCCTGCGGCCGAGGGCGCGCGCCGCCCCGCCTGTCTCTGAGGGGTGGGGCTCTAACCGGGCCGGAGCGCGGGGCTCCGCCGGGTCGCTCGAATGTTGTGTGGGGGGTATGTTGGGTGACGGGGTGTGCGGCAGGGCGGGGTGGCAGAGGGTCGACGGCGCGCGCGCCTCGCGCCCCGCCTCCCCGTGTCTATCCATGTTCAGGCCTTGACCGTCTTGGCTTTGGCGGGCGCGGGAGCGGCAGCGGCGAGCATGGTGCGGGCGGCGGCGCGCGGGGCGGCGGCGGCGCGCGCGGGCGCGGCCGCGACCTTCTTGGCGGCGGCGGGGGCCTGGTGGAGGGACAGGGGGAGGGGGAGGAGGGTCGATGTCGCGCCGGCGGCGCGCGCGCCGGCCGCCACCCGGACCCGCTCCCCGCCTCCCTCGCACACACACCTTGGCCGGGGCGGCGAGCAGAGTCCGCTTGACGGCAGCGGTGGGCGCCTAAAGGGAGAGGAAAGAGAGGCGGGGTGGCGTCGTTGGCGGGTCGGCGGCGCGCGGGGTTTCTTTCTCCTTCTCCTTCTTGTCCCTCGTCCCCCTGCCCCCCTCCCACCTTGGCCTTGGGCGTCTCGGACAGAGACCGGGCGCGCGCAGGGGCGGCGGCGGCCTTGGCGGCAACGATTTTGGCGGAACGCGCCGGCGCGGCCGCCGCGCGAGCGGGAGCGGCCGCCGCGCGAGCGGGAGCGGCCGCTTTCACGCGGTTCGTGACGTCGGCGACCGCGGCTTCAAGCTCGGCAAGCGAGCGCGGGGCGGGCTTGGGCGCGGCGGCCTTCTTGGCCGCGGCGGCGGGCGCCGACGCGAGCAGCGCGCGCACCGCGCGCGCGGGCGCCGGAGCCGCCGCTTTCTTCACAGCGACCGCCGGGGCGGCGGCGGCAGACTTCTTGGATGGCGCGGGGGCGGCCGCGGCGAGCAGGGCGCGCGATTTAGACGGCGCCGGAGAGCCAGCCTTTTTCGGGGCGGCCGAGGGGGCGGCCGCGGCCGCGGCAGACACGGCCAGGGTGGCGACGAGGAGCAGGGCAAAGGCACGCATGGCGGCTGGGGTGGGTTGAGGAAGGGATGAGGCGTGAGCGCGGGTCGGGAGAGGGCCGAAACGGTTATAAGATAACAGGCGGGAAGACAGCGCTGTCCCATCGCGCGCCGCCAATCGCCCGACCACGCATCGCCGCCCCTACAGGCGATCGATGACGGCACAATCGATCGTCTGCGGGGCGGCGGGGGCGGGCGGGCGCGGAGGGGGCCGCCGGGAAGGTGTCCGCCGTTGAGCTGCACGCCACGCGCACGCGACGCGCGCGTCCGCAGGCGCTCTCGACCGCCGTAAAAAGGCAGTGGTGGCCAAATGAGGCCATGGCATGGACAGCGCGGCCGCGGGCGGCCGGGCGCGGCGGCAGCCGTGCGCGCGCCCGTCAGCGCCTCCGGCACGCAAGCGGGCCCCAAAGCATGCGCCCGAACGCCGCCCGCAGACCCCCGCCACCCCCCGGGCACTAGCTTATCACGCAAATGAGCCGACGGGGGAAGGAAGGGGGTCCGCTGCGGGCAGGAAGCGCGCCGCCGGCGCGCGCGATGATGGGCAGCGCCCGCCGCTGCCTCGGCGGCCGCCGGCCGCCGGGCGCCGCGCAGCCCGCCAACGCGCGTGCACATGGCCGGGGGCACACCTGGTGATCGGAGGCGAGGAAGCAGGGGGAGAGTTGTGGCAGCAGCCAGTGGCGACGGCCGGATCGAGCGCGCTAGCGGTTCTTTGATTCTCCTACACTGCCGTGAGGCCACCTGGCTTCATTTTTAAGTTTCTGCCAGTGCGGGGCATCGCCCCGGAGCCGCCCGCTTTCGCCCGGCGGCCAACCGCCGCTCCACCGCCGACCGACGCTGGCTCTCGCACGGGCGCACTGGCGCGCTGCCCAGCCCCTGGACGCCGCTTTTCGCTCAGGGCTGGCCGCTGCGGTCGCCGCCGCGCCCGCGCCGTGCGCGGGCGGACATAAGCGCACAGTCGGGCGCGGCGCCGGGTGCCGGCCTGGCGAGCACGGCGCGCGCCGGCTCGACGAGCAGGCCGTCCGGCACCACGACCCACCCCAACGCATTCTTGATCGCCGCCATGCGGTCGGCGAGGGTCTCGCTCGCGTACCCAAAGGTTGGGGTGGGCGTCAGGGTGGGCGGCGTTTCGCGCGCGCGTGAGCGCGCGCCGACCTCGCCCGGCACCGCGCCCTCCTCGGGAGCGCCGGTGGCGGCCCGCGGGCACTTGTCAGCGCCCGCCACATCCGCGGTGCCAAGTCGAGGCGGCGCGGCGGCAGCGTCGGAAGCCGGGCGCGGGTCGCGCGGCAGCGTGGGGGTCGGCGCGGGCATGGTCTGCCGGCTCGGTGGCGAGCGGGGGCCGCAGATGCCGCGCCGTGGACCGGCTGGGGAAGGCGTCGCGGCGGCAGTGTTGCCGCGGTGACAGGCGCGCGAGAGAGAGAGGCAGGCGACCCGCTCCCACACTCGACCCCACGGGCCGGGGCCCGCCCCGCGCCCCACGCTCACGGTCGCCCGTTCAGCGCAGTCCGCGGCCCCAACCGCCGACCCCACCGCCCTCGCCCGATCCGTGCCCCGCCATGCTCGCCGCGGCGACCCTCCTCAAGGTGTGTGTGCGTGGAGCGGTGTGTGACGTGGGCGTGCCCGCCGGCGCGAGCGGCGGGGAAGGCGCGGCAGCCCGGGGATTCAAGCGCATCTTGCCCGCCTGCGCGCCGCGCCCCGCCCTCCTCCCCACCCCAAACTCTCGCCCTCAATCCCCGACACCGCCCACCCGGCCCTCAGACGCCCCTGCCCGGCGGCGCGGCGCCGAGCCAGCCGCCGCCGCGCCGCGCGCGGAGCGTCGCGGCCTGCTTGCTTGTAGGACACGGGTGGAGGCGGGCGTCCGGCAGCGATTGCGGCGACGAAAGGGAGCCGGCCGCCAACCGCCCTCTCCTCCTCTCCCTCTCTTCAGGCTGCCGCGTCGCTCGCGCTCGCCGCCGCGTCGCTGCGCCCGCCGCCCCAGCACGTCCTGGTGCTCGACGCGGGCAGCTCCGGCACCAGGATGTATGAGGACAAGGGGGGAGGGACAGGAGGGCGGAGGAGGCGAGCGCGCGCGCCGACCCCGCCCCCCCCTCCCTCCTCTCCAGCCACGCCTTTGCCGTGCGGTCGTCCCCTGGCCGCCTGCCCGCCGTGACCGCGATCGCGCCCTCTCGGCGGGCGGCCGCGCCGAGGCGGTCGGCGGCGCCGGCGCTCGACCGGGTCGAGACGGCGCCCGGGCTCGCGGCGTGGGGCGACGCCGCGGCGGCGCTGTCCCCGCTCCTCGCCTGGGCCGCGGCGGCGCTTCCCCGGCGATCCCACGCCGCCACGCCGGCGCTGCTGCTGGCCACGGCGGGCGTGCGCAAGCTCCCTCCCCTGGACCGTGCCGCCCTGCTCGCCGACGCCGCCTCTGCCCTCGCCGCCTCCCCGTTCGCCGCCGCCCCCCCGCGCGTGCTGGCCGGCGAGGACGAGGCGGCGTACGCGTGGGCGGCGCTGAATTTTCGGGCAGGCACGTTGCACCAGGCGGCGGCCTCCCGCGCGCCGCCCGTCGCCACCATCGCCGTGCTCGACCTGGGCGGGTCGTCGTTGGAGACGGCGGTGGCGGTGGAGCGGAAGGAGAGGCGTGGCGGGGCGCCCACCGCGGCGCCCCCCCCACTCGCGGCGTCGCGCCATATCGTCGTCGGCGCCTCCTCCCACGACGTCGCCGCCACCTCCTACCCAGGCCTCGGCCTGGACGACGCGTGGCGCGGGGCGGAGAGGGCGTGCGGTGGGGGAGGGGCGGCGTGTGCAGAGGCCGCGCAGCGCGCGGCGGCCGCCGTCGCCCCTCTGCCCCCCAACACTCGCGTCGCCGCCCTCTCGGGCTTCGCGGTCGTCGCCAAAACCGCTCGCCTGACCGACGGCGCGTCCGTCGACGCGTGGAGCGCGGCCGCCGGCCGCGCGTGCGCCGACGCCGACGCGGCGGCCGACGGAGAGGAGGCGGCTGATGGTGAGGCCGACGCCATGCGCCCGTGTTTCAACGCGGCCTACGCGGCCTCCCTCCTCCATCGCGTGGCCCCGGCCTCTGTCTCGCACCGCGACGGCGGCGGGTGGCCGCTCGGCGCGGCGTTGCTCGACGGCCTGCCGTTGGTGGCGCGGGGAGGACGGGGCGCGGACACGGTGCGGGTCGCGCTGTGGGCAGGGGCTGTGGCCGCGGCGGCCGTCGGCGGCGCGCTCGCGGCGGCCGCGCTCGTCGAGGGAGGAGGGCGGCGGCGCGATTTGGCGGCATGAAAACTCTCTGTCTCGTCAGGATATGTGCGGCGGTGGGACGGCGTTGCGTGGGGGAGATAGCAAAAGGAGGCGGGAAAAAGGGGGGCAGGCGCGGCGGGCGCGCGGTGCTCGCCAGCGACGACGCCGACAGCCGGGGCCAGGTCCGACACGTCGGCCGCGGGCGCGGCCTCTTTGCCGGCGCCGACGGGGGCCGCGCCGCGGCCGCGGCCGCCGCGGCGCCCCCCGTCGGCGCCAGCCGCGCGCGGCGGCGGCGGCGCCGCCGCCGCCGGCGGCGTCCGCCGGCCGCGAGTCGGGGAGCAGTCGTCGCACACCAGGCACGACGACCCGAGCCTGGCGCGAGGAGCGGTGGGTCGCGGGCGCGGCGTGAGGCTCGGGCGGGGTCGAGGGACGCGAGCGACGCTTTCGCCGCGGCCGCCGGGGCGCCACCGACGCTCTCCGGCCGCCCCACGCCCGACACCGGCACGCCAGCGGGTCACACAGTCGCATCGCGGCACGGCCAAGGCACCCTTCCCAGCGGCAGCAGCCGCGGCGCGCCGCCATCGCACGGTCACTCTCCGCCATGTCGACCGGCAAGTCGAGCTCCTACCGCGGGGTCACCCTCTTTAAACCGTCGGGGAAGTGGCGTGCGCAGGTCCGTTGAGGGGCCTAGAGTGGGGGCGAGGCGGGGCACGCCGGCCGTGTGGGAGCGCGTGTTGGATGCGGCCCGCGAGCGCCCGCCCCGCGGCCGCCCGCCCCCGCGCCGCCACCGTCGGGCGTCTAGCTCGGCGCATGGCCCTCGGCGGCGGCATCGGCCGCGCTCGCGCCCCGGGCGCGCGCCCCAGGCGCCGGCGGCGGCGGCTAGACCGTCGCCGCCCTCGCCACGCGCCTCTCGCGCGCCCACCTTCCTGGCGCCGACGCGTGGACATGCGCACTGTCGCGCCGGCGGGCGAGGCGGGCGCCGGGGTGGGCGGCGGGCGGCGAGCGCGCTGGCCGCCAACCGCATGGCAAAATGTGGGGTGCCGCCCCGCCGCGGCCGCCGCCCGGCCCAGCCAGGCTTGGCGTGGCGGTGCTAGCGCCATCGCGAGGGCCGGCCGGGGGCGCGGCGGCGGCGGGAGGCCGCCGCCCGCGCGCCGCTCGGGCAGCAGGGGGAGCAAGCCGCGGCGCCACCCACCCACCGCCCCGGGAGACGCGCCCGACGCTCAACCGCCCCCAACCCTCCCCTGCAGATCTCGGCAGCCGGCAAAACGACGTCCCTGGGCGACCACGAGTCCGAGGCCGCCGCCGCGCGCGCGTTTGACCGCGCGGCGATCAACAAGGGCGGGGCGGCGGCGCGCACCAACTTTCCTCTGGCCGACTACGCGGGCGAGGTGGACGAACTGATTCGTGAGTCGGGAGACGGGGGGGAGCGGGGGGAGGAGGGGAGGCGCGCGCCGCGCGCGGCCCGACCCGGCGACCCCCCCCCCCCCCCCCGCCCCGCCAGGCATGCCGACCCCGGAGCTCGTCGCCCTCCTCCGCGCCCGCGCCCGGCGCCAGGGCGCGCAGACGTCCCGCCACCGGGGCGTGTCCCTGCTGCGCCAGACCGGGCGCTGGCACGCGCAGATCAACGTCGCGGGGCGCCAGGTGCACCTCGGCTTTTTCGGCCGGGAAGATGCGGCGGCGCGCGCGTACGACCGGGCCGCGATCTTGAAGGGGGCGGCCGAGGCGGGGAGCAAGATCGTGACGAATTACGGCGTGGCGGACTACGAAGCCGAAATCCCGCTCCTGGCGTCCGTCCCCCCCGCCTCCCTCGTCGCCGCCCTCACCGATGACGGCACGCGCAAGGCGGCCATGGCCCTGCTGTGCGACGGGTTTGGCGAGGCGCGCGTGGTGGCCCTGTTTGGCGCGCGGCCGGCGGGGGCGCGCCGCGTGGCCGCCGCCGACCTGGCCCCCCGCTGCGAGCGCGCCCCGCCCAAGCACACCTCCCTGCGCGGGCCGGGCGTGGGCGGCCTGGGCGGCCTCCTCTCGGCCACCCGCGCCGCGACGCCCGACCGCGGCCGCGCGCCGCCGAGCGCGCCCAAGTCGCCCGCCTCCCCCGCGCGCCCCCCGCGCCCGCCGACCACGCCGAGGGCGGCGCCAGCGCTGGTGGGCGCGTGGGAGGACGGGCCCGAGGCGCGCGTCGCGCTCGCGCCGCGCGCGACGACGGCGCGGCAGACGGCCGTCGCCGCGCGCCGCGGGGTCGTGGCGGATATGCCTGCTTCCCCCGTCCTCCCTTCTACGCCTGCCCGCGGCGGCGCCCCTCCCGCCCCCCCTGCCACGCCCGCGGTCGCGCCCGCGCCGCGCGCGCCGCGCTCGCCCGCCGGCGGCGCGCCCGAGGAGGAGGCCCGCCGCAAGCGGCGCAAGGGGGCGCCCACGAGGGCGGCGGTGTGAGAGAGGGGAGGGGAGAGAGGGGTGTTGGTGGTGCCGCGCGCTGCTTTCTTGTTTGTTGGGCGCACGCAGAGACCCCTTTGGGGGTCCGCTGGTGCAAAAACCGCCGGCCGCACAAAGACCCGCATGCTCCCGCCCGACAGCGACTACGACAGCGAGGACGAGTGTGTTGTGCGGTGGGGAGGGTGGTGGCGGCGGCGGCGCGCGGCGTGCGCGCGCCTCCCACCCTCTCCCCTCTCGTCTTCTCTCTCTAGGCGCATAGCCGCCCGCAGAGAGGCCGCCGCTTATCTCTCTGACTTGCGGGCGCGTGGGTGGGCCGAGGCGGCGGCCGCGGCGGCGCACAGGCGAGGGGACCCGCGGGCGGCGAGGCGCGGACACAAAACGGCCGCCCCTTCCGCCGCCGACTTGTGGCCCGCAAACGACACACAGGGACGCCCAGCGCCGCCGCGGGAGCGAGGGCGCGTGGTGGGCGCCGGAAGAACCGATTGCTCCCACCACGCTCTCCGCCTCCGGCCGCGCCACGTGGGCGCGCCTGGACGCCGCCTGGGCCGCCCTGCCGCCGCGCGGGGTGGCGCCGGAAGACGTGCCGTGGCCGCCGGACGAGGAAGGAGGTGGGGAGGGTAATGAGTTGACGGGGTGACAAAAGAAGAAGAGCGTCTCTCTTGCTCTTCCCTTAACACCCCTAACAGTCGCCCACACCCCTCCGCCCAGGCCTGCTCGCGTCCGCCGCCGCCGCCGCGAGCGCGACGGGATCTTTGCCACCCTGTCTGGACGCGGTCAAAGCTGCGTGGCGGGTGGCGTGCGTGCGGTATCACCCGGACAAGCTCGCGCCGCGGCTCGCGCGCGCGGGCGACGCGCGGCACCACGGCGGCTCCACCTCCCCCAGCCCTGCCGTCGCCGCGGTCCTGGAGCGCGCGGCGGGCGTGGTGGCGGCCGCGGGCGCCGAGTGGGGGGCGTGGCGGGCGGGGGGGGGAGGGGTGGGGGCGCGCGCGCGGTGGTGACGGGCGGCCGCTGGGGCCGCGCCCCCGCTCTGGTGCGGCAGCCACGGGAGAGAGAGAGAGACGCTATGCGCCACCGCCGCCCCGTTGCAAGGCGGCCCGCAAGCTCAACCCTCCAACCCTAGGGTTTCTCCCAAACCCCAAAGGGTTTGGGTCTCCCCCCCCCTCCCCCCCTCCCCACCCCGCGGCGCGCGCGCTCGCTACAGCTCCTCTCGTCCCTCTCCTTCCCCTTGCACCACCACGCCAAATCCCGCCTCCTCCAGCGCGGCCCGCACCGCGCCCGCCCGGGTGGCGGCGGCCGCCCCCGCGACCCGGACTCGCCCCTCCCTCCAGTCGACGCTGGCGGCCGCGCCGGGGCCCGCCGCGGCGGCCGCGGCCGCCCGCGCGCGCTCGCCGCAGGCGGCGCACTTGACGCCGGTGAGCGTGAAATGGAGAGACGGGGGCGTGAGAGGGGGCGCGCCGCGCGCCGACGCGGCCCAAGCGCGCACCCCGCCAGCCTTGCCCACCGCCGCCGTCCACTCGGGCGACGTCGCCAGCGCAAGCATGACACTCAACCAGACCACCGTGCGCCGCTTGCTCCTGTGCCGACCGTGAGCCGCCGCGAGCGCGGCGAGCCCGGCGGCGAGCGCGGGCGCGCGCCACGCGTCGAGCGCGGCAAAGCCGGCGCAACCCAGGCCAAACGCGTTGAGCGCGAGCTGCACGAGGCAGCAGGAGGAGGCGAGGAGGCCGCCAGCGAGAGCGGCGAGGGCGGGCGGGAGGTGGACGGGCCGCATGCGGCGAGAGAGTGCGAGAGAGCGGCTTCGACCACTGGGACCGTCACGCCCGCCCAACCACCCCCCCTCCCCCTCCCGCCCCAACCAGCTCCACGCCCGCCGCCGTCGCCGCCAGGTATGCCGCCAGCGCGAGGGGGGCCGCGGAAAGGACGTACAACCGCACCACCAGCCTCGCCAGCGCGCGCGACAGGCCTGCCGGCCCGTCGCCGCCGACCGCGCCGCGCGACGGGCGCAGGCGGGCGATGACGACCAAGGTCTGACTTGTAGGGCTCGCAGCTTCCATGAGTAGGACCATGGCGACTAAAGGGTCGGCAGGGAGCGCTCCGGCCGCTCGCAGGGCGGCGACGATTCCCACGCCGGCGGCGGGCAGCAGAAGCAGGCGCACGGTGGCGACGGCCGCCACGGCGCGCGTCAGGGGTCGGCGGGACCAGGAGGAGATGGAGGTCCAGGCGGTGGCGAGCAGGTTGAGGCGCGGGGCGGCGGCACCGGCGGCCGCGCGCGTCGACGCTCCGCCGCTTGCCACCCGCAGCGGCTGGATGTTGCCCACCGGCGCGCCCGCCTCGGCAGCAGCCCCGGCCAAACTGGCCCCCAGCACCAGCACCTGCACGCCGAGCGCCGCCGGCGCCAGCAAGCGAGCCGCGCCGACGGCGACGCGCGCGGCGGCGACCGCCGCCGCCGCTTCCGGCGGCAGCGACCCGGCCGGCGCGTCAAGGAACAGGGTCGGCCCCAGAGGCGAGAGCGAAAGCACGACCGCTGCCGCTGTGGCGGCGAGCGGGGGGGACGCGGCGCGCGTGAAGGCGGCGGCGGCCGCGCGGCGGAAACGCGCGGCAGCGGCCCGGACGTGCGGCTTGCCCACGGTGGCCGCGAAAGCGGCGGCAGCGGCCAGCGAGGTTTGGGAGGTGGCGGCCGCGGCGGCGGCCCGCGCACCGCCCCCTCCCCCACCCCCCTGCGCCCGCGCCGCCGCCGCGTTGTCCACCATCCCCACCCCCGCCGTCCACAGCAGGGGCGACCACCCCAGCGCGTACAGCGACACGTAGGCCGCCGCCGCGCGAAACGCGGGCGGCGGCAGCAGGGCGGCGAGGAGGACGAGGGGGAGGGAGACCGCGTTGCCAAACGCGCAGGCGCACGTGACGAGTTGGCGCCCGCCCGGCGGGGTTGGGGGGCGGGCGGGGGGGGGGAGGAGGGCGGGGGCTGCCGCGGGGGCGCCGGCGGCGCGGGCGAGGGCCGCGGCGGCGGCGCGGGCCGACGCGGCGGGCGCGGCCACCGCGTGCCACGCCGAGCGCCTCCGAAACAGGCTCCCGTCAGCAACCCGCCCGGCGACCGCGCCAAAGCCAGCGCCCAACGCGACGTGCGCGGCGGCCGCCAGGGGGAGGACGGCGAGGCGCCAGCCGGGGCCGTCGGGGGCGGTCGCCGCAGCGGCGAGCGTCGCGCCGACCGACGAAAATTGGAGGCTCGGCAGGAGCACGACGAACGACACCCGGGCCAGCACGTCGGCCGTGGTTGCGGGCAGCATGCCAGAGGTCACCAGGCGGGCCGTGGCGGCGACGGCGGCCCCGACGGCGAGCACGGCGGCGGCGGCCGCGCCGAGCGCGGGGTCGGAGGCTGCAGAAAAGGGCGAGGAAGTGTCTGTTGAATTCCGTCTCGTTCGTTCCTTTCCTCGCTCTCCTCTCTCTCGCTCTCCGCCGTACCGGCAGCCCGCGCGGCGGCGAGCGCGGCCGAGCCGGCCGCGGTCGCCGCGGCGGGGTCGAAGGGTGGGAGCCACGCGGCCGCCGCCGCCACGGCCGTGGGTCGCCGCGATCGTCGAAGCGGCTTTGCGACAGGCGGCGAGGCCTGGCGGCGGCCGGGCGGCGCGCAGCACCGGGTCGGCGCGCCCACGGCGCGCAGCATTGGGCGCGCTGAGGCCCGCGGCGCCTCCTGCGCCTGGTGCGCGACCGGTTCGCCTGACGGCGGTGGCGAGCGGCAGTCGGCGGCGGCACAGAGTGGCGACGCCCGCCGTCGGCATCGCGTCCCCCACTCTCACACCCCCGCCAGCGTCCCTTTCCCCCCTTTTGACGCCCGGGCGGCAGCGCGACACGCGTGGCGACCCCGCCCCCACCTCCCGCCCCGCCCGCGACCGCCGCCTGCTCCGCCGGTTCAAATGGCGGCGCCCGACCCGGGCCCCTGCGCCCCGCGCCCGGGCGACAAGGAGAATGGCGGGCCGGCCAGCATCAAGACCATGTTCGAGGAGGGGGTCACGGGCATCGACACTCAGCGGTAGGAGAATGGGGGAGGGGGGATGGTCGGCCGCGCGCCGAGCGCGTCGCTGGCGCCGCGCGCCCGGCTCCCGTCGCGCTCGCGGTCGCGGCGCGGTCGCACGAGACGCGTGGCGGCGGGAGGACGCGGCATGCGCCCCTCCCTCTCCCCCCGCCGCGCGCGCGGCATCCCGCCGTTTCGCGCCCCGCCCCCAACGGTTACGTCCGCCGCGCGCTCCAATTCCCCTTCCACCTCCTCCGCCTCATAGCTCTGCCGACGTCTTTAAATCGCTGGAAGGCCGCGCGCTCACGGCCGAGGAGCAGGCCATCGTCGACGCGCGCGTTGCGCTCCAGCGCCGCATGCTCGCCGCCTTTGAATCCCAGGAGCGCGCCCGCAAGATCGGCGACATCCTGGAAGTCTGCCCCGACGTGTCCGAAGCGGACGCAGGGCGCGCGCTCGACCTGTGTGGCGGGCACGAGGCCGACGCGGCGGCCGCGCTCGCGGGCGACCCCGCGTTCAGGCGCCGGCTGATGGCGCCGATGGGGACGGCGTCGGGCAGGCCGGGGAGCGGTGGTGGCGGCGACCGCGACCGCCCCGCCGCTGCCTCGCGCCACCGCCAACCGTGGGCCGCGCCGCTCGGCCCGCGCGCCAAGCCGGTCGACCCCGCGGGCCTCGGCGACGGCGTCTTCATCGGCAAGTTTCGCAACGGGGCGGCGTACCGCAAGCCGGCTGGCGGCAGCGCGCCGGGGTCGCGCGCCGCGTCGGCCGAACCCTCGAGCGAGGACGCGTCGGGGTCCGGGTCGGGCGCCGCGGCCGCCGCCGCCCCCGCCGCTCCTCGCCCGCGGTCGCGGTCCGGGTCGCGGTCGGGCAAGCGCAAGTCTTCGGCGTCGCGCGCGCGCGCGCCGCCGCCCCCTCCCCCCCCCCTTCCGGGCGCCGTGCTGCACCGCCTGATGAAGGCGCTGCCCGACGGCACCATGGTGCCCGCGCTGCCGGGCGAGGTCGAGGCGGCGTGGGCGGCCGAGGCGGCCGTGGCGGCCGAAGCCGCGGCCAAAGCCGCGGCCGAAGCCGCGGCCGAAGCCGTGCCCGCGCCGTCGGCACCGTCCGCTACCGCTACTTCGTCTTCCTCTGACGACGACGACGACCCCGCGTCCGTGGGCGCGCTGGCCGTGCGCGCGCTGGCGACCGCCCCCCTCGCCAACGCGGTCACGCTCGCGGGCCGCCTGCCCGCCGCCGCGCGCGAGGCGGCGCTGGGCCTGCTGGCGGGCGAGAACGCGGACCGCGCGCGCGAGCTGCGTGACGCGCTGGCCGTCGCGCGCGCCCCTGGCCCCAAGCGCGCCGCCGCCTCGCCCCCTCCCCCCCCGCCCGCGTCCCGCAAAGCGGCCAAGCCGCGCCCCGACTCGCGCCCGACGTCGGCGGCCGCGGCGGCCCCCCCTCGCG
>Ga0315274_10000883_pt1 | contig 46524 bp, 22 predicted proteins | sample YL17G02_20_MG_FD_203700 | JGI IMG/M metagenome (GOLD analysis project Ga0315274, IMG submission 203700) | Sediment microbial communities from Yellowstone Lake, YNP, Wyoming, USA - YL17G02_20 | ecosystem: Environmental > Aquatic > Freshwater > Lake > Sediment | place: USA: Wyoming | collected... | reverse complement strand
CTAAAGTGGGAAGTTGTGTGCCACGTCCTGCGGCGGTGGCATCGTAGTAGGTGCGGCCCAGGTTGCTCTTGAGATAGCGCACGAAGCCCGCGCCCAGGCAGTTGGTGGTGTCAGTCGGGGCGGCGCTATAGTTGGTCACGCCGGTGACTGGAGCCAGCACGAGGTTGTTGGTGGAATCGAAGTTGCCGCTTTCGGAGAAGCGCGAGCCGCTATCGCCAGTGACGATCAGAAAGCCGCCGTCGTCTCGCACCCAGGACTGGAGCGTGGGCACGTCTGCCGGGTCAAAGGCTACAGCGTTGGGCACGATCAGCACCCGCAACGTGCGCAGCAGATCGCGGCTGAGTTTCCATTCCGGCACGAAACGGTACTGGTAGTGTAGTTGGCTCAGGGCCGTGCCCCAGCCCCAGAGGGCGCACTGATGATCCTGCTTGCTGAAGTTGAACGCGTCCCCCGGCAACGCCATCGCGAGAATGGACGACGAGGAGAAGTAAATCCCCACCTCCTCCACTGGCACGCGCCCGCTAAATTCCGGCGCAGCCTGGTCTGCGACGAATGTGAAGAAATCCCGCTGGGCGGACGGCGGCCCCGCGAACTGGCCGTCGCCCAGACTGAACTTAGGCAGGCCGTGGCTGGCCAGCATCTCGTAGAAGAGCGCGCTGGCTGGCGCGGTCTTGGAAAGCGCGGTCTGATAGCCGTGGTTGTAAAGCCAGACGGTGACGAAGCGGCTGCGCCCGTGCTCGCGGGCTGCCTTGCAAAACGGCCCCACCCGCCCGAAGGGCGGCAGGCCGAAGCCGCGTGGGCCGCCGGTCAGGCTCCAGCTCAGGCTCAGTTCCGTGCTCGTGAGGTCGAAGTTGCCGCGTGCCCAGCCGAAGCTGGCGGGCGAGATGTCGTTCACGAGCAACGCGAAATCGGACAGCCCGCCCTGGATCGCCGCGGCATGGACGGATTGGTCGTAGAGATTGAGCGTCTCGGTGCCGGCCTGGCGCTTGAAAATGCAGTAGGCACGCCAGACCGGCTCGTTGAGCCAGCCGCTGTTCTTCCAGGCCGCATGGGCAAGGCTCGAGCCGGTCCAGCCGAACTTGTTTGAGGCCACGGTGCGGAAGAAGGCCCGCGCGTCAAAACCGGCGATGTCAGCCAGCGTGCCGTTGGGCACCAGCACGCCCCAGGTTTTCAGTTGCGCCTCCGTGAAGTGGTTCGTCAGGTATGGGCGGAACCGCGCCACCGACCATTCGCCGAAGCCGCTGTGGACAGGCCCGCCGTTGCCGAAGCTGTCCCACGGCCCAAAGTTGTCCGTCCACGTGCCGTGCAGGCCGGTGAGCTGGACGGCCGCCAGGGTGGAGGCCCGCGCGTAGTCGGCCCAGAGTGGACAAGCGGAGTCATGCGCCAGAAGCACCAGGCCGGAATACTTGCCATCCGCGGGCACCCAGAGGCAGCCGGCATGCGGTTCGTTCTTGTCGTCGGCACTGGTGTTGTAGTTGAAGCTAAGGGTGAGCCGGCCCAGGATATCCTTCGCGGCCCCGGCGTCATAGACCCGGCTCTTGCGCGGATCGGTGAGATCGTTGTCGAAGAAACCCGTGGCAACGGTACCGTCGGGATACGTCATGGGCGGCCCGCCAAACTGAGGATGGAGCCGCGTAAAGGGGCGCGCGAAGTAACTCGCCTCGGATGGGTTGGTGGGGGAGTCGGCCAGAAAACTGTCGAACCAGTTCCAGGCCCCGGCCCAAACGATGGGACCGTTGCTGTAAGATTCCCAGTTCCAGAAGTGGTGGCGCGGCTTCCAGTGCTGCCGGCCGGCATCCCACTGTAACTCGGCAATTGGCGCGAAGCCCTCGCCGAACGATTCGTTGTAGCTGAGACTCCGAACGCCCGCCGCCTCGAAACTCCGCCGCGTGGATGACCCGGCATCGCTGGCATGGGCGAACCAGAGTCCCCAGCCGGGATCATTGGCCACGCTGTTCATGGCTGCGCTGGCGTGGTAATCCTTTGCGCTGACCAGTGAACTTGATCCGACCACACGAGGGAAATCGTCCCACCAGGACCGCGGGGCGGCTTCTGTCGCCAACGGCAACACGAAAAAGGCAAGCACGAGTTTGAGGTAGCGGTCAGGCTTCATACTCACATGTCTCCTATTCATTTCATTCACGGCGCCGGTCTCCGACCAGCGCTCTTGCTAAGTTCCGAGTCGCCAGCGGACGCCTTGTCGCGCGGCGCCTGCGAATCCTTAACTCCGGAATCCGTCTGCCCGAACCACGGTGGCAGGGTGTCGATCAGCAGTGGCCCGTTGGTGCCTCCAGTGCGGTCAGGAATAAAGCTCAGGTCAACCCAATCCTTTGGCGCTCCTTCAAACGCAGCCGACGATAAGTACCGCAATTCAAAGCTGATCGAGATCTTCGGTTCCACTTGAAGCCTCCGAAGCGCAAACCGGTTCCACGTCATGACGACCTTTCGCACGGCTGCTTCCTTGCCCTCCCAGTTCCCGCGAAGCTGGCGAACCAATTCGGCATCCTTTTCCTCGCCCACCACCCCGTGCGCGGTCAGGTTCGTGCCTTTTAGCTCCGCGAGCACCCCGGGGGCGAGCATGCGCGTGACTCCCTCTATGTCCTCGATGCTGCAAGCGTAGAAGAAGGACCGCCCGGCCTGCTCCACGTCCTCGCGCGGGTAGTAGTAATCCGGACCGGGAGCGATCCGCTTTGGCCAATCCGCGACGGTCACGAACGTGCTCACACGATTCAACACGTCGGGCGGAGCGGTCACCGTCAGTTGCATGTTGTCAGGGGCCGGCCTGGCCTCCATGCCGAATCTCCCGAGGAGAATCTGTCGGAGGTCATCGGCCATTTCGCTGGCCAGCATGTGACGCAATAAGAACGTTTTCGAAGCGTTTCCTTCTACGGACGTGGCGAAAGGGCCGCCTCCAGACACCATGCGCGCCCTCTCCCACTCCTCGAACTTCCCATCGTCCGTCTTGTGGATTTCAACATGCCCATCCCCGAAACCATATGCGCGGGAAGACTCGCCATCCGGCCATTCCTCCGCTTCCCGCTGTCGGACCACGATCGTTTCTCCCGGCTTCTGCAAATCTCTCAGTGGCCCCTGATAAACGATCTCGAAGCCCTCCTCAGGGGCGGTGAGAAATTGCAGCAGCGCCCGTCGCTCAGGCGGAACTTGCACCAAGGTCATTCTCAGCCCAGTCTCATTTGTTTCGGCGACATCCCGCAAACCCACCATGGCCTCCTTCAGCATCTTGCTTTTCGCAGCAACCGAAAGGTTCCGCAACGCCGCAGCCTCCATGGCAGTAAGCACAGCGTTAGTATCACCCCCCCATTTCCCGGCGCGTTTCCGCGACTCGTTCAACTGCCGTTGGGCGTCCTCATATTGGGCAGCTTTAGCGGCTTGCATATGGTTGCTTCTCACGAGCAACCGCACGATAAACACCCCAAGGCCAAGGACCACCAATGCCCCTGCGGCCACAACCCAGCGCCAGAGTGCACGGGGGCGGGGCGGATTGCCCGGCAGCGGGACTGCTCTTGCCTGCGATCCCCGGCGCAAGAATCCACGCCACAGAACCAACCCGCCCGCGAGTAACCCCAGCACCAAACCCGCGGCGAGTCCGAGCAGGATATCGGGCGCTGTGTAGCGGAGAGTCATCTCCAGCATGTCTGCCGGAGATTCGTGCTGCTCGAGGCGGAAGGCGCCGAGCTCTTCGACGATGGTCTTGGCTATGTCCATCGCTTGTTCCGGCTCTTCCGGCCGCTTGCCAAAGACGCCGACTTGGACAAGCGTGCCGCCCTCCGACCGCACGTCGAGTCGCCGTTTCAACAAGACCATCGCTTGCTCCTTGGTGAGTTTCAGCCCTAGGTTGCGTTTTCCCCAACGCTCGTCCAGTTTTCCCGAGCGCTCGTCCAATTGGAGCCGGTCAATGACCCGGCCAAGGATGACGTCGGATCGGATGAGCTCGATCATGCTTGCGATAAACTTGAAGTGCTCCTGCATCGGGCGTCCGGCCTGCGAATGCGGGCAACTGATGACAGCCACCGCTCTCCAACTTTCTGGCCGAATCCACGTGATGAGCGTTACGGTCCCTGCGACGAACAACCAGACCAGAACGCCCACAATCAACGCAGCCCGCAGGCGGCCGCGGGTAGCCGCCGGACGCGACTGCGATGGAGCCGTCCCCGTGACTGGGGAAGAGGAGCTTGGAATCGATTCCACCGCTGTCTTGACTTGGCTCACCTGCTGATACCGCCGAGACGGTTCCTTCTCCAAAGCCCGCAACACGATCTCATCCAACCGTACGTCAATCTGCATCCCACGCATGCGGGACGATGGTGCTTCAATCGGTTTCCCAGGCAATTCGCCCGTCAGCATTTGGTAGAAGACCACACCCAGGGAATAAATGTCCACCCGATGGTCCACCTCCGTGGGATGCTCCCGCTGTTCCGGTGCCATGTATTGCAGCGTGCCCACCACCTTACCCGCATCCGTGAGGGCGGCTGGCGATGGTGTGCCCTCGCTCGGTGCTGAGGCCCCTCCCTCGCCCATCGCACTAGTCGCGCCGGAGCCCGGCGTAGGCGGTGGGGAGAGGGCCGGGGTGAGGGCATCCGCCCCCACCAGCTTTGCCAGCCCAAAATCCGCCACCTTCACCCGCCCCTGCCGATCCAGCAGGATGTTTTCCGGCTTGATGTCCCGGTGGACAATGCCTTGGTCGTGCGCGTATTGGAGTGCGTCGCAAATCTGCGGCACGATCGCCAGCGCCTCACGGGCCGAAATCCTTTCGACTTCCATCAAATGCCTGAGGCTCACCCCGTCCACAAACTCCATCAGGAAGAAGAACAGCCCGTCGGCCTGGCCGAATTCGTAGAGCGTGACCACACCGGGATGGTTCAACCGGGCCAGCGCCTTGGCCTCCCGCGTAAAGCGTTCCGCAAAAGCGGCATTCTTTCCAATGCCCGGCGGCAGGATCTTGAGGGCCACGACGCGGTCCAGCGCCTTCTGCCGGGCTTTATACACCGCACCCATGCCGCCCTGCCCGATGAACCCCAGCACTTCCAGTTGCGGAAACAGCCGGGCCACCTCCTCCAAGGAGGGGGCCACGAACGCGGTTCGCCCGCTTTCCGCCTGGCTATCCGGCCCGAGGTCCACGCCCGTACCCAGCCCAGCCTTGAGCAGACACTCCGGGCACAGCCCGTCTGGCGCGTTCGCCTCCAGCGGCTTTTGGCATCCGGAACAAATCTTCATCGTATTCATAAAAGGCTTTCCACCCTTGCACTACGGATTAGGCGGAAAACGTTACAGGCGAAGTGAGTGGATCTTCAGCCCCGTCCGCCACACTAGCGCAAGAGCCTCTCGATCTCGCTTTCCTTGGGTGCTTCGTTGGAGAATCCCCAAGCCACCTTGCCCGATTTATCAATCAAGAAATACGTTGGCCACGCCTCAACAGCATACCGTTTGGCGGTCGCGCCTGAATCAATCGCGACGGGAAATGTGACTTTCGTCTTCTGCAGGAACGTTTCCAAATTCGCGCTGGATTGCGCAGAGTGGACTCCGATGACAACCAACCCACGATCTTTGAACTTCTGGTGCAATTCCTCCGAGTGGGGGAGCCTCTTAACGCAGGGAGCACACCATTGACCCCAGAAATCCAAAAGAACCACCTTGCCTTTGAGCGATTCGAGAGAAACATCGTCTGGCACATTGAACCACTGTTTCGTAGAGAGGACTGGTGCAGGATCCTTGCCCATGGATTCACGGACTTTCTTTGCCGCCAAAGCTTGCTCCACTCCTTCCTCAAGAGCGCGGGCGCATACCAGAATGTCGCCATCGTCCTGGATATTCCAGTTGCCATAAAAGAAGTACGTGATCGGCCCACCTTGGAAACCAAATCCTGGATCACGAAGACCTTTATGTCCAAGCCTGAGCCACAGATCTTCCCCGCCATTCCTCAATCCAGCGCCCACCCAACACCAATCGCCTATTTCCGCTGCGCTTAACGTGAAGTCTCTGCCCGCTCGACCCAAATTCGTACCCCTGGCATCAGGCACAAAACTCGGCCAAGACGGTGATTGCGGCGTTTTTCTCTCTCGGAATGCGCGGAGGAAACCGCCGCCTTCTCTTACAAGGTGGTGTTTGAAGGTAATCTCAAAACTCCCCTTGGATTCGTCCAACCTGACTTCGGGTGCCGGGGCATTTTCTGATCGAGCCAGGACGAGCTGCCATTCCAGATTTCCGTCGAGCGTTTCCCGACGCACCAACAGCCAGCCATCTTTGACCCATAATTTGAGCTGCGCGCCCCGTAACACTTCCTCGCCATTCTCATCCTTGACCGGAGGTACTTTAACAGATCGCTGCCAGCCATTACTTATTCCATTGGCAGTCAAAGTGTCCGCTGCCGCGGCCTGCATCGTGCCGGCCACCATCATTAACAGAATGGTTTTGATTGTGGTTTTCATAATCGCTGTTTTGTTGTTCTGTTCTCCGAAAACAGTCATTCCACCCTTTACACTACGGATTCGTCCGAAAATGTTACAGGCGAAGTGAAGAAACACTCACCGCCGGGCCATCACCCGCAGCAGGTGGCGCAATTCCTCGTCCACCTCCGCCGCCGACCGGGACCGTGGACCCCGCGGCGCACTCCCGAATTGACGCCGATTATTCGCGCGGCGCATCAACGAGATTTCTCTGGCTCAATAAAATCCTTCCCGTGCTCATCGCCGGTTCATCTCCAACCCAGCTTCCGCAACGCCTCTTCTGCCCCTGGCTGGTTTTTGCGGGCTGCCGCTTCCAACGCCAGCACCGCTTCTTTGCGGATCATCTGGTTTGTCGCAGTGGCGATCGTGGCCAGCCCATCAATGGCGGTCGCGTTTCCGGCAGCGGCGGCCGCTTGCAACCCCTGAACAACCATCAGCCTTAACGCCTGCTGGTTTGGGTCGGCGGCGGCGGCGGCCAGCGCCTCAATCGCTCGCTCGTTGCCAGCGTCCGCGGCGGGCTTCAAGGCCGAAATCGCCGATGAGCGCGGGAGGAGATAACTCTCCGGATCCAGCAGCGGCTTCAATGCCTCCTCGTTGCCCAGGCCCGCAGCCTGCCCCAGGGCCTGCACCGCAAACCATTGCAGATTCTTGATGCGCGATGCTTGCCAAATGCTTTGCAGGGCCACCGTGTTGCCTTTAGCGGCCTCTGTCCCGAGCAGCTCGAAAGCTGACTGGATAGCCGAACGGGCCGCGACCTGCTCCTCGGGTTTCATCGTGCGCAGGGCTGCCGCCAGATCGGCCAATTTGCCCAGTGCGCTGGAATCTCCGCCCATGGCCGCGAGGACCAACTGCCGGGCTTCGTCGCCAGGACCCTGGACCGCAGCCGCGCTCGACGGCGCAGCCCGAGAGGCGACAGCGCCGAGGTCGGCAGCGGGGGACGAGGCATGTTCCCGAACCCGCCGCAGCTCCTTAACCAGCTCAAGAACCTCAAGCCTTTCTTTCTGCATCTGCTCCATGGCGGCGGTTTCGCCTGCGGCTGGCACGGCAGGCTGCCCCGCGGCATCCGGCGCCGCTGCCTGAGGCTGAGCGCGAAGCCCCCCAACTTCGTCGCGCAACCGGGTAATCGAATGCCATTGGAAGATAATCGCAACGAGCAGACCCAACCAGCCTCCGATGGCGATCCAACGCCCTGTCGAACTGTTTCGCGAGATACTTGGATTGTTCATAGCCAAATTTGCCTCATCATGTGGAATGGACAAACGTCTGGCACCGGTGGCACCCCCACCGGCAGCGAGCTTTCTTCACATCCAGCACAGTCATTCCACTCCTTCCACTACGGATTGGGCGGAAAACGTTACAGGCGAAGTGAAGGAATCTTCAACGCCGCGCCATCACCCGAAGCAGGTGGCGCAATTCCTCATACGCTTCTTTCCGCCTTAGCTGGCCAGGTCGATGCAAATCCACTATTGGTCATAGTCGATAAGGTGCCACGCGCGCTTGCTTAAGGGCCTGGTCAATATCGCCTTGCGGCTTGCCGGCCAACTCCATGAAGCACATCTGGATCGCGGCGCTCAGGAATACAGGTCGGTTCTCGGGGATTTCGTAGAACTTGTCGAGTTTTGCGATGAGCGTCGCAAAGTGGTCAGTGCCGAGGAAGCGAAATTCCGGTTTCGCGGCGTGGTCTTCACTTGGCCCTAGCCCGTGGCGATATCCCGTTAGGAATACGGTCCTGGATTTCGGGTCCAGACCCTGCCAATAGTCGGCGCTCAGGGAATCTTCGGGAAGCAACTCGCCTCCCACAGGGTGAACAGTTTTCGCGCCGGAACTTGACCTGGCCCGTTTCCCAAGAGAGGCGGGGGGCGCCTCCGGGCTGCTTTCTTCCTTCGAGGCTTTGGGGCGGGATCCAACCGCCCCTGTGGCGTTGTCGCGCTCGAACGGCTTGTCTATGATTGGGGTAGGCACCTCATGCTCAACAAAATCCTTCACCCGGAGTTCGTAGCCGCCCCCCGACAACTGCCCTGATGCCACAACCACCGTCAGGGTGCTCTTGTCGAGGTAGCCACGGCTGACCATGAGACTGACCACGATGCTCCCCGAGCTTGACCGCTTCTCCCGCAACGCTGCGGAACCCACCAGCAACTTTTCCCCGTCCCTGATTTCCAGCTCAACACGGCTGTTGTTCTCAGGGCTGAAGCGCTTCAACTTGCCCTCGGGCTTGAACTCCAGCTCCACCCAGACGGCGTTGGTACCGTTCGCCTTCGCGCGGATTTCCATGCCCAGCGCTTTTGCTTGCTCCTTCGAGACGTGCGTGATCTCCATCAAGGCGAAGCATCGGCTGGGGGCGACTGCGAGCAGCAGACCCAAGACCGAGATGTTCATTATCGTTTTCGTATTCGTATTCATAATTGTCTTATCATGTGGAATGGATAACCGTCTGGCACCGGCGGCACTCCCACCGGCAGCAAGCTTTCTTCGCATCCAGCACAGTCATTCCACCCCTTCCACTACGGATTTGACCAGAAACGTTACAGGCGAAGTGAAGGAGTTTTCACCACTTGGCCTTGTTTGGGATCAGGTCGAGCAGCGGGTCGCTGCGTTTGGTGATCTTGTCGTCCTTCCGGTCACCCGACGCAGCCAACTCGAATTCCAGGTCCAACTTGATGTATGAGCAAGCTGGGTGCTGATAGCGCATGGCCTTCGGGTTGGTGAACCCGGCGACGTCCTGGACGAGGATCTTCTCCACGTCCCTGCGGCTCATGCCGGCCTTGATCGTTTCGATCTGCTTTATGATCTTGGCCAGCCACTCGCAATGGGCCTTGTCTTCCGGGTGTTCGCTGCGCTCTTGCACTAGCTCAACAAAATCCTTCACCCGAAGCTCGTAGCCACTGCCGCCTAGGGGGACATCCGCCACCGCCACCGTCAGGGTGATCTTCTCAAGGAAGACACGGTTAGCTATGAAATTGACGACGACGCTCCCTGAACTCGACCGTTTCTCGCGCAATGCCGCGTAACCCACCAGCAACTTTCTTCCCTCTCTGATTTCCAGGCTGACGTGGCTGAAGTCCTTGAACTTCCCTTCAGGCTTGAACTCAAACTCCACCCAAATGTCGTTGGGGCCGTTCGCCTTCGTCCTAATTTCCATGCCTAATTCCTTTGCCCGCTCCTTGGAGACCTGCTCGATGGTCATCTCAGCGAAGCACTGGCTGGCCGCTGCCACGAGCAGAAAAGTCAGGACCGAGATGTTCATTATCGTTTTCGTCTTCGTATCCATAATTGCCTTATCATGTGGAATGTACACACGTCTGGCACCGGCGGTAATCCCACCGGCAGCAAGCTCTCGTCGTATCCATAAAAGTCATTCCACCCCTTCCCCTACGGATTAGGCGAAAAACGTTACAGGCGAAGTGAATGAAGGTCCCTTCGGCGCCTGGCTGTTCTGCTTACGTCATGTTCAGTGTTCGGTTCATCGTTGCCTGATTACTTCCAGCAGCTTGGCCCGACGATCCTCGGGGAGGGACATGTTCTCAATCACGCTTCGGGCGGTGGCGCGGTCCGTGGGGGTCATCGCGGCGAGTTGCTCCGCCGCCTGTGGATCGTTGGCCATCGATCGAATGGCGCTCTGGAAGAATGGCTGGCGGTGCGCGTCGGTGGACGGAAGTTCCCTCAGCCATCGCATGGCCGTTTCGGGTTGTGATCGTCGCCACACATAAAAGGCGTCGCTCCCCGCCTGCAATCCGCGGTCTTCGGGCAGCCGGCTGGCCCATTCGAGCGCTTCTGCCGGATTCTTGCGGGCCATGCTTTCAGCCAGGATGGAGTAAACTTGCGCAGGGACTTGTTCCCCGGCTGGCGACGCGAGAAAGGCAGCCATGCTCTTGGGATCGGAATTCCTCCACTCCCATTGGACTCGTTCGAGCGCCCGTTTCATAGACTCGGAGTCAAGACTGGCAAGCCAGGTAATCGCCTCAGGAGGCACAGCCTTGCCCGAGAAAGACTCGGGGAACCACTTTTGGGCGACTGCCGAAGCAGCTTCGGCTCGGGCTGCCGACGGAAGCATTTCAGCGACCAATTGGGCCGCTCCGGCGACATCCCTTTCCACGGCGCCCTTTAACACTCCGCCGACGGCTTGTGCCAGGCTGCTGCCAGCGAGGTTCGACTCGCACCAGCTCAGGGCGCTGGCTGCGTCCTCTTTCGCCCAGGCCTCGACGAACGTTGGACTCAGACGATTCCGCGTTCGTACGTCGGTTCCGGCCAGCCAGTTGGCAGCTTCATTCAGATTCTGCCCGGCCCACTCTTGCAGCACGACAGTGGCGAGCACCGAGCCGAGCTCACCGGGCCTGGTGGCAGCAAATCCAAGGGCGCCGCCCGGGTCGGTCCTGGCCCAGGCCTTGCCGATGGTCTCCATCGTGAAACGCGAGGCGTAGCCGGCCCGATGCTCCAAGGTGAACTCGGCCGCGTGGCGAGGATCCGCCGCGGCCCATTTGGCGACGGCGGTCCTGCCAGGGCCGAAGTTCTCAATGTGCCACTCGGACAGGAGGCGCAGCCCGCGCTCGACATCTTTCTCGAAGACAATGCCGGCGGCGAGCATACGCCAGTTACGGCGGCCGAGACTCTCGGATGCGTCGAGTCCGTTGAAGGCGGCAATGACCGCCTCCGGATCGCGTTTGGGCCATTCTCGCCTTGTAGAGGGCAGGCATTGCCTCCCCGGTTCTCCCGTGAATGTCGTGGAGTTGCCGCCATTCAGCAAAGAGCGCGCTATTTTCATAACTCGGCGCGGCTTTCTGCGCCGTGGTGCGGAGGCCAGCTTCCACTTGCGACGCATTGTGGGTTTCCCTGAGCGGTTGCCCGCCCGTCGCGACGTGATAGCCGACGGGAATGCAAACAGCCGTGACGAGCGCGGCTGTGATAACCATAGATTTCGAGATGTTCATGGCGGTTAGGATGGGAGTGGCCGCAGCCGCAGCCGTGGACGTGGTGCTCGCCGCAGCGGACGCAGCGGCAAAGACGCTTCCGGCCACTGCTGCCGGCGTGGCCAGAGCCCCGATCGCCGCGGCGATGGCCATCGTGAAAATGGGGCTTGGTCCGGTGCGAGTCAGGACCTTCTCGACCACGCCGGACATGCGATCGCGTAGCATTTCCCGACCGCGGGCCAGACGTTGTTTCACCGCGTCTTCGCTGATCCCCAGCGCCTCGGCGACGGCGTGAACCGACTGCCCCTCGCGATAAAAAAGAATGAGCGGCATCCGGTAGAGCTCGGGCAGTTCCGCCAGGGACTGGCCCACCAGCGCGGCTTCTTCTTCGTTCGCGGCGGCCTCGTCTGGCGTCGGCGATTCGTCAGCCAAGTTCACGGCAGCTTCCAGCGCCTCCTCTCCGCGTGTCCGCCGCAGATGCCCGAGCGCCGCATTGCGTGCGATCTGGAACAGCCACCCGCGCAACCGTTCCGGCTCCCGCAGGTCATGGAATTTCCGCCAGGCCGTCAGAAAGGCCTCCTGTGCTGCGTCCTCGCTCGCCGCAAAGTCACCAAGAATCCCCAGCGCAACGCCGCAGACCATCGCCTGATGCCGGGCCACGATTTCCACGAAAGCCCGCTTGTCGCCCCGCCGCGCCGCCTGGACCAGCTCGGCGTCCGACGAGAGCGCACTCCGCCCAAGCGCCAGCTCGCCGTCGGCTCCTGCAGCATTCTCTTTTCGCACGTGGTTCATTGATCGAGAACTCAAGTCTCTGTCTTATAGATGCACCTGGCGCCGTTTCGGTGACAGGCTCGGCCGGGAAAGATTGCAGACTGCGCCGGGAAGAGTTTCAGTGCCGGTCGAGAGCGGCTTTGCTCAGGCACCTCAGCCACAGCCCGTCTCGCCTGTGCAGACCGCCGGAACACCTCCGTTTCGTATCCAAGACAGACCTTCCACCCCTTCCACTACGGATTAGGCGGAAAACGTTACAGCCGAAGCGAAAGAAAGTTCAACGCCGGGCCAGACCCTCGACCAGATGCCATAGTCTCGCCTCCACAATCTGTCGCTGACCGGGGCTGTGGAGCGCACAAAACATTACCAAAGTGACGCGCAGTCCTCCTGCGGTGCGTCAACGGAGTCTCTCTAGATCAACAAAAACCTCCATCTGGAGTTCGTGGCCGCCCCTCGATAACAGGCCTGACCCTACCCCTGCCGTCGCGATGATCTTGTCCAGCTTGGCCCGATGCCACGCTCCCTGGCGCGGAGCAAGTCGCGTTGAACAAGGCTGCGCTTGGCGCTGTCGTCCCCTTTCCCGGCAGCCGATACATGTTTTCAGGACCCACGCCCGACCCCTAGCTTCGGTTTTCTGTCGCGACAGCATTGCTCGAAGCTCACGTTCATGAGCCGACCCCGTGTGAAGCCTATTTTCTGTCTGGTTTGGTTCGCTCCTTCATGGTTTGGTTAGCTCCTTCAACCAATTAAAACCTGGCCCGCCTTCGTAACGATTCATCACTGATTCACTGCCCATGGCCTCCGCCACGGACTGGCGAGTCTGACTGGCCAGTTGGCGCAAAGCTACCTGCTGTTCTTCCCACGTTAGATTGGATTGCGCCAGCAACCGCGTGCGCTCCGCCAATACCGATTCGCGGATGATCCAGACCTTGTCCGGAACGTCCGGCGCCAGACTCAGCCGATTCATCGAGTTAATGAGCATTCCATAGTCACGGTCCGCGCGTCGTTTATAGACTGCGAATCGTTCAGGACCGAGTTCTTCCCTCAGCGCGTCTTCCATCTCTTGTTGGGCCGCGTCACACTCCTCAGACTCCGAAAGGCTCCAGCCTGACGAAAGTCGCACCCCGAATTCGTCATCCACTTTGCGCTGGAGCTGGCAAATCCGCCGAAATTCATCTTCCGTCGGTTGAAAACCCGACAAGGTTGATCGCAATCTGCGTGCAGTGTCGGATTCCCACATGTCGAAACCATCCAATTCTGCCGGCGTTAAGCACTGGGCTAGGGCCTCCCGTTCCCGCGCGTTCACGCCCTTCCGAGCTGCGTTCAACTCCTGGACTCGGCTCGCTGCAGCACCTTTGAGCTCGGCAGATATCCGTTCCCGCTCCTCGTTAAATTGCTGCCGCAGCTCATTCACGGTTTTTCGCTTTTCGGGTGACAGGCCCGGGTAAGTCTCCAGTGAAGCTGGCGTATCATCGCCGGACGCCAGCGCGTTGGCTCTGAGGACGTTGGGGCCAAGAAGGTCCGCCAGCATCCGCTCCTTCTCGGCCTCGATTTGTTTGAGTTGTTTCTGCGTCTCGGGATCAGATCCCGGAGATTTCCAGGGGTCCTTTTTCCAGTAATGGATCGGCTCGGCCGGCGGCACCAGCGCGGCAATGCGGCCGGCAAACTGACGGTTGACCACGGCGAGCACCATGTCACAAATCGTCTGTTCCGGACAGCCCACCGCCCGCAGGTTGGCAACAAACTGGCGGAGGTCCGAAGTCTCGATTTGACGCCAATGGAAGGGCTGTGGTGGTGCCGCCGGCGATTCGCGGGCAGAGAAGGGCTTGTTCAATGGCACGTTGATAGTGTTTGTGACGAAGCGGGTGACATTGGTCACGCGTGGCGGCGGACGATGAACTGCATGCACCCGGCGGAGGCAGGCGCCAGCCGCCATGCTGACAGCGAGTGAAACCACGAGCAAGAAGGCAAATTTCATGGGGTATTCAACTTATTCCAGGCCCCGGGCGCTTCGATCAATCCGCCACCCGATTTGTTCGGCGCACTTGTCGCCGATCTCCGAGCCAAGCATCTGGCGGGTGCCACTCCCGAAGCTGGCGCGAACCTGGCTCAAAGCCGCGTCATGCTCAGCCGCGGAGAGGTTGAGATCCGCGCCAATGGCTTTGGCCTGGTCTCTGGCCTCCAGCCACAGGCCGTAGAGTCTGACCGTGTCGGCCTCGGCGATTTGATATTGCGGGGAGAACCGGCTCATCTGCTGGAAGACACTGTCCTGCGAACGTTGCCAGTCGGCCCAGCGGGATTCCCCCAATTGGGCGCGCAACTGCTGGTCGAGTTCGTGCACCAGCGCGTCCCGACGCTGCTGCGCTTGCGGATCCTTGTGATCGTAAACCTCGCCATCGTGGCCAAACTCCTCCTCCAATCTCCGGGTGGCCCCAAATACTTTACGGAACTCCTCTTCGGAAAAATCGAAGGAGGGCGTGTTGAGCAACAAATGGCGAGCCGTATCGCTAAAACGCAAGTCGTATTCCGACAATTCCTCTGGCGTGAGCAACTGGGCCATTTCGGCCCGCCGTTCGGCATTCAGCCGTTGCTGCTCTGCCAGGACTTCCTGGTCGCGGAAGCTGCCGGCCCGTTGCATGAGCAAGTATTCGCGATCCGAATAGACCGTGTTGATCTCCGCTACGGCACCACGCTTTTCCGCCGGGATGCACTGCAGCTTGGCCTGCAATTCGTCATTGACTCCCCAAATAGCGGACATTGCATCCAAGGCGTCGATGCCCAACAACTCGCGCACGAGGTCGCGTTTTTCTTTGGCTACCTGCCCCATCTGTTCTTCCATCAGAAGCCTCCGTCGATCAGTCTGGACACGGGTCTCCCAGAAGGCTTGTGGCCGCTGGCGACGGCGCAACTCGGCCATGCGAGGCGCGTAGAGCGCATTTACGTCGGCAACGATGAGGTCTTTGAGCAATTCCCACGGACAACCAATCGCCTTGAGGTTGGCAATGTATTGACGGTAGTCAGCCGATTCGAGTTGAGACCATTGGAACGGCGGCCGGCTCGGAGCGCTTGGTTTAACCCCGGTGACGAAGTTGGTTGCATAAACAAGGTTGGTCGCGACTTGCGTAACCAGGCGTGACGTGGGGTCGCCGTAGGGCAGCCACACCAAGGGTGCGATGAAGCCGACAGCAAGCGCCGCACTGAGAGCGACACTCTTCGATTTGGTCATGACCATAAGGTTAGATAGCATTGGGGACAGCCCACTCCCGGTTGTCGTGCCGACGGCGCCAGCCAACGCGGCGCTAGTGATGCTGGCCACAATGTCAGGGGGCACCGCCCCAATTGCGTTGGACGTCACCGCGACCGCTAGCGCCGTTGATGAGGCCTTAACACCCTTCCGCGCCAAGATATCACGGAGCCGGTCCAACGCGCGCGCGATCCTTTTCCTGGTCGCCTCTTCGCTTAAGCCAAGCTCCTCGCCGACCGTCCGCAGTTCCAGGCCTCTGAAGTAACGCAACACTAACGCATCCCGGTCTACAGTCGCGAGTTTGCCCATGGCAGCGTCGAGCACCGGGCGCACGTCGTTCCAAGCGGCTTCGGAGGCGGCAGGTTGCCCGTTTAGAATCTCGTTCATTTGCTGGGCCTCGTTCTCGTGGATACGCCGACGTTGTTCGCCCCTAACCATCTTGGCCGCGGCATAGCAGGTGCTGGTGTAGAGCCACCCACTCAAAACCTCTCGCGTGGCGGGGAGCCGTAGAATGCCCTTTCGAGCTTTGCGAGCCAGATCCGTGAACACGATCTGAGAGACATCCTTGGCCAAATGAATGTCACCCCCGAGCAGGCGCAGAGCGGTGGCATAAACCAGCCCGCCATGCCTTTCCACAAGGCCACGGAAGGCATGCTCGTCATGCCCTTGAGCGTAGCGTCGGAGCAGTTCGTCATCAGTTTTCATCGCCAGCGTATATTGGCACCCGCCCGAGGCGCAAAGCGGACAAGGAATTTTAGGCATGGCCGCGAATCCATTCCCGCACTCGGCGCAACTCCAATCCTCTCGCTGAAGCATCATGGGCGAGGCAGCTCGGCACGGACAGTCAGGTCCAGACCCTCGCTGCCCGGAGCTATTTGGGGCACCAGTTCAATTACAGCCTCACTGTTACTGGCACCCGGGTTTGCCGACGACGACCGGCATCCGGCGCGACGTCAGACGTGGTATTCTGGGCAGCATTTGTCGCTGCCTGCGAGGCTTGCTGCTTCACTCGCGAGCGCAACAGACCCACTTCACCACGCAGGCGCATGAGCTCCAAATGCTCCTTCTGGATCAGTCTGGAGTAGGCCTGGGTTGCGGGAGCGACCAGGCGAGCGCGTTCTTCGCCCAACGACCTGAGCGCCGTCACGCGTTGTCGAAGCTCGTCCCTTTCTTTTCTGGCGGCGTTGAGTCGCTGCTGTAGCCAGAGGACAAATAGCGCGATGAGACCTGAAGCGCCGGCTGCAGGACGGTCGTCATCGAGTGACCACCCACTGCCGCGAGCGGTCATGGCCTTGGGATACCACCCGTCCAACGACTGATAGGGGTCGTCCTGAAGCATCACCATGCGGGACCCGATGTTTTTGTCCGAACTGCTAAATCTCATGGACACCGTTGTCGCCCGGAAGGGAGCGAGAGCTTTAGCCAGCTTGATGTCGAGCAGCCCCTTGTCGGAGTGCAAGTTGCCGAATCTCAGCGGCTGATGACTCCATGCCAGCGGCTTGCCCGTCTCATCTTCCACACTGATGACCTCCAGCGATAGATTCGGGTTCATATTCGGATCCAGGTGCAGCCGCAGGGCGGGTAGCGAATTCGATGTCTGATTTTGATAGCAGAGCGCCATTCTTCCCTCGTAGCCGCCTCGCGACGGGGCGATCATGATCTCGATTCGATAGGTGTCGCAAGGCTTCCTCGTCTGGTCCGCGGTTTCAGAGACAGGCCGAGGAGAAGCGACGGTGCTGAGCGACAGAGCGGCACGCCTTCCTGGCTGTTAGGGTGTGGGTTGCGCACGGATCACTTGGGCGCTGCAAACCAGCAGCACCACTCCCACGGCAAGGGTCGTTCGGCAGCCAGTGCATGTCGGCACTGTATTCATAGTTTTCATTCTCTTCATTCCAGCCCTTCCACTACGGATTAGGCGGAAACGTTACAGGCCAAGAGGACGAATCTTCACCGCCGGGCCATCACCCAACGCAAGTAGGGCAATTCCTCCTCCACCTTCGCTGATGATGCCACCGTATCTCCGTCTTACTTTTGCCATTCGTCCGGCGTCAATACCTTCCGGTTGCTGACGCTGACCGCAAAAGCGGCCACGCGCGTGTAATCCAAGGATACCCCAAAGTCCAACCTGATGGTTTGCGCACTCACCTCAACTTCTCCGGCCCACATCCGCTGCACTTTGCACTGCGCGCGTGCGGTCCCCAGCATTTGTCCCGCAGCATCGAATACCGCGGCACTGATGTCGTAATCGACATTGTCGAACTCCGTCACTCCAGCTTGGATGTCGGCCTTGAGGCACGCATTCTTGTCCAGGTCAAACGCAATCGAACCAAGTCGCACCAAGTGCAAAGTATTCCCTTTCCACGCAACGCCGGGCGACTGGACAGCCAGTGGGATCGATGATCCCAATTTCAAGGGGACGAGGTTCGTGACGACGCCCGTAGGCGGAGCGTCGCGTGAGGGTTGAGCGGCGAGGAGCCAGGGCGTGAGGGTAACGATGCCGGCAGCCAACACCGCGGTGGTGGCCAAAACGGTGCGTTTCAGAGGATTCAGGTTGAGGAGTTTCATAGCGCTTAGTCGTCTCACTAGCATTTCTTGTATTTCGGTTGTTTTCATATGGTCTGAGATGTTGAGAGTTGTTCTGGCAATTGTGTCAATTTCCACGAATCAGGCGGTTTACGACCTCTGAAATCTCTCCGACACAATCGGCCGCTGCAATGTTTCCCCGTTGGTCAATAATGTATGTCGTCGGAAGCCGATTCACGTGATACGCCTTGACGGCGTCTTTTCCAACCCACACGTTGCGGGTCGTCTTCCACCCTTTCACTTTCAAATGCCTCCTGGCCGTATCTTCCTTTTCATCAACACTCGCGCCGGTCAAAACCACCTTGTCTTTCCAATCAGGATACTTATCGGGGTAGGTCTGGAGTTCTGTCATCAGCTTCTGACATGGCGCACACCAAGTCGCCCAGAATTCCAAGACCACGACTTTACCGGCGTAATTCGTCAATTGCTCCACAGTCTTTCCCTCCAGCCAGACCATTTGAATGTTGGGCGCTTTGGTTCCTATCTCTAATGCTACACCATCTCCCCAGGCAGACAGTTCTTTGAGTTCGCCCCGCACAAAACTGACCACGCGAGCCTGCCGCTCCTCCTTTCCTGCGGGAAGAATTGTCAGACGAACCGCAACGCCTTTCGGCCCGCGAATCAGTCGAACGGCTTCTTCGACCGCCAATCCTTTCACCTGCACCGGCTGCATATTCTCTTGCGCCACCTCGATAACGTGATCGCCGACGCGGATGGCCTTGCTCCAAGCGGCAACCGAGTCCGGCAGGATGCCCGTGACAACGAGGTTTTCTCCTTCCTTGCCCAGGACGACGAAGACTCTCAACCCAGTCGATGGGTCAAGTTCAGCCTCAATAACGGCTCTCCCCTTGTCCGTGCGGACTGCCGTAATCCCTTCCGCACCTGCGGTTTGAGTGAGCATCATAAGCGTTGAGGTCACGATTGTTATTATTTGCATGGTTTTCATAGGCGTCATGTTGTTGCATATCAGCATTCATTCCACCCCTTCCACTACGGATTAGACCGGAAACGTTACAGGCCAAGAGGACGAATCTTCACCGCCGGGCCATCACCCAACGCAAGCAAGGCAATTCCTCCTCCATCTCCGCTGACGATGCCACCGTATCTCTGTCTTACTTTTGCCATTCGTCCGGGGTCAAGACTTTCCGGTTGCTGACGCTGACCGCAAAAGCGGCCGCGCGCGTGTAATCCAAGGATACTCCAAAGTCCAACCTGATGGTTTGCGGCGACATAAATACGTTTCCGGCCCACATCCGCTTTACTTTGCACTGCACGCGTGCGGTCCCCAGCATTTGTCCCGCAGCATCAAATACAGCGCTGCTGATATCGTAATCGACGTCGTCAAACTCGGTCAGTCCAGCTTGAATGTCGGCCTTGAGGCAGGCGTTCTTGTCTAGGTCAAACCTGATCGAACCAAGGTGCACCAGGTGATACGTATCCCCTCGCCAGGCAACGCTGGCCGACCGGACAGCCAGTGGAATCGGTGATCCCAATTTCAAGGGGAGGAGGTTCGTGACGACGCCCGTAGGCGGAGCGTTGGGTGAGGGTTGAGCGGTGAGGAGCCAGGGCATGAGCGTAAGGATGCCGGCAGCCAGAACCGCGGTGATGGCCAGAACGGTGCGTTTGGGAGGACTCAGGTTGAGGAGTTTCACAGTGTCTGGTCGTCTCACTAGCACTTCTGTTATTCCGGTTGTCTTCATATGCTCCGAGATGCTGAGAGTTGTTCTGGCACACTTCTACGACACAGCCGAGCAGGATTTCTTAAACGAATTCCAAACTTTCGGGCGGTGTGACCTTCCGCTGAACAGAATTTGATCATCCATAATCGTCTTTCACTTCCACCCCTTCCACTACGGATTAGGGGGAAAACGTTACAGGCGAAGTGAGTGAATCTTCAACGCCGCGCCATCACGCGAAGCAGGTGGCGCAATCGCCCCTCACTTCGGTCTCCGACCGGGGCCCTGCTGTGGCGCACGACGCGCTGCCCCAACGCGGTCCCCTCGCGGTCGATCTCCTGCACCGAACGCCGCTCGAAGAAGCGCAGCAGCACCACGTCGCCGAGGCCGTGAACACGGCAACCACCAGAGCGGCGCAGCAAGGTGAGGATTGATTGCCTCATGGAGTGGTTTCAACCGCGAAACCCCCACCGACACCAAGCTAACGAGGACGATCGCGGAGACGGTGAAGCTGATTCGCCGCCGTCGCCTTTTGCGCACTAGATCGGGACGAGGAATATCCATATCACTTCTTTCTGCATATGCCCGTAACTCTAGCGACTCCGACGGCTTTGGGTTGCGCCTGCTTCTCGTCCACAACCCATAGCGTTTACTAGAGCGACAGGAATATGCAGATCACTTCTTTTTTGAGTCGCCGAAGAAGTCCAATGGCGCTGGAATTCAAGCCAAGGAAACCGCCAGGAGCGATCCGACGTTCAGATGCCTCAAGCCGGTGTCACGGGTCGAATCGAGTGTGGCGTTGCACAACTCCGGTGTCGATGGCTGGGGGGATCGGCTTCCACTGTTCGCAGGTACTCACAGGTTCCCGGATTCTGAAGTGCGGAGATACGCCGCAAGCGCATGCGAAGGCGCGGAGGTGATAAAAGCAACCCATGCACGTGCGACGCGGTTCCGCTGCCGAACCGGGAATGGGCTGCCCGAAGCAAGATTCTCTTCTCAGGTGGACTGCAGCACCTGGGCTATCGCGCAGCACATGCGTTCCCAGCCCACCGTCTCGGTCTCCAGTTGTGTCTTCCCGTCCTTGGTCAGCCGGTAGAACTTGGCCCGCCGATTGTTCTCTGACTCCCCCCACTCCGACTCAATCCACCCCTTGAGCTCCATGCGATGCAGTGCCGGGTACAGAGAGCCCTCTTCAACGGTCAGGAATTGATCAGACACCCGTTGGATGTGCTGAGAAATACCCCAACCGTGCATCGCCCCGCGGGCGAGCGTCTTCAGAATCAAAAGATCCAACGTGCCTTGTAGCAGCTCGTTTCTGGCCATATCGTTTTCAGTTCTCGACCGTGTGGAGTGTTGCTTCGTTCCCCTGGCATGTCAATGGCTACAGCCTTGAGGCCAACAGGCCGGCTGAGTGGAAAGACCGAGGCGCCCTGAACCCCGGAGAGGGGTAGAGCAGGCAGGCAGGCGGAGCTTGACTGGGCCTGATCTTGGGCGAAACGTAATGTCTTATGGGTTGGCGCCGGAGAACTCTGTGGTGGCTGCGCGCCTTGTTCCAGAGAGAGAAGCTCGACGCGGATACAGAGGAAGAACTCCGCTTTCATCTGGACATGCGGACGGCTGAGAATCTGGAATCGGGCATGGACCCCGAGGAGGCCAGATATGCGGCTTTGCGGCGGTTTGGCTGGATCGAGTCCATTCGAGAAGCATGCCGGGAACAACGGGGTGTACGATGGCTCGAGGACTTCTTGCAGGATCTGCGTCGGGCGTTTCGCCCGCTCCGCAAGACCCCGGCTTTCACCGCTCTGGCGATCGTGACGCTGGGCTTGGGGATCGGCTCGACCACGGCGGTGCTCAGCCTGCTGGACAAGCTCGTCCTGCGTCCCTTTCCCGGCGGGGACCTCCAACGGTTGGTGTCCCTGCGCGAGTTTGACGCCAGCAAACAGTGGAGGTTTGTCTCCGCCCCGGTGCTCAAGGCGTTGGTCAACGAGACGAACCTTTTTGAAGGGGTCTGTGCCTTTCGGCCCGTGACCGTGTGGCTCCGCGGCGCCATGTTGCCCGAGCGTTTCACTGGCTTTCGGGTCAGCGCCAACTTTTTTGACGTGCTTGGTGTTCCCGCCGTGCTGGGCCGAACCTTTCAGGCCGCCGACGTGGCGCCAGGCAAAGAGCGGGTGGTGGTCATCAGTCACGCTTTCTGGCAGCGCCACTACCGGGGCGCGCCGTCCGTCGTCGGGTCGGTTCTGCTGCTGGCGCGCTTGCCCCATCGAATCATCGGCGTAATGCCCGCCAGCTTCCAGTTTCCTCACGGCAAAGAACACAGCGAGTTTTGGCTGCCCTATCAGTTCACCCGCCAGGACCTCGAGCCCAGCCAACGCGGCAATCGCCAGTGGGAAGTGCTCGCGCGTTTGCGTCCGAACGTCGGGTTGAGTCAAGTCCAACGTGCGCTCGATCACTTGGCGCAACGCCTCGCCGCCGACTTGCCGCCCCAAGAGCAGGGGTGGAATCACATTCAAGCAACGCCAACGCGTTACTTGCTCCTGGACGCCGATCTGCACCAGACGCTCATCGGACTGTTTGGCGGCAGCGTGTTGCTGCTCGTGATGTCCTCCGCAAACGTGGCGAACTTGCTGCTCACCCGCGCCGAAGCCCGGCGCAAGCAACTGGCGGTTCAGATCGCAATCGGCGCCGGCCCGGGCCGGACGTTTCGAGGGTTGGCATTGGAAATCGGACTGTTAGTCTTGGCGAGCCTGCCCCTGGGCTTGGTCGCCGCCTGGGCGGTGGTCGAGGTCACCGCGCGGTTTGCGCCGACCTACCTGCCACGATTCCGGGAGCTCGGCCTGGACGGGGAGCTCTTTGGGCTGGCGGCGGGCTTGGCCCTGTTGGTCTGCGGCGTCGTGGCTTTGGGGCCGGCCTGGTGTGTCTGGCGGACCCGACTGATTGAGGCGCTCAAGGAGTCAGGCCCGCTGCAGACCGTCAGCGCCCGGCGCCGCGCCTGGTTAGACGCTTTGGCGACCCTGGAAATCGCGGCCGCCACAGTCCTGCTCCTGGGCGCCGGGGTGCTGGTCCACAATGTCCTGCAACGTGTGAACGTGAACTTGGGGTTCGACCCCAAGGGGCTGCTGTTCGTAGTCTTCGAAGGCGCCCACGCTCCAGGCACGGACGCGCTCCAAAGGAACGCGGTGCATGCGCGCGTCGAGGCTCGGCTGCGGGCGTTGAGCGAGGCGCGGGCGGTGGCGGCTTTCTTGGGCGTGGACCGCGTGCGTGTGCAGGGCCAGGGACAAAGAGCCTTGCCGGGTTTGGGCTTGATGGGTGCGGGCGTAAGGGGGGACTTTTTCGAGACGCTGGGCACCCCGCTGCGGCTCGGGAGGCGTTTCGATGAAGCCGACACCTCGAAAGAGGCGAGGAGCGTGATCATCAACGAGCAAGCCGCCCGAGAGTTGTGGCCTACGGAAAACCCTCTCGGCAAACGGCTATCGTTCGCCTCGGGCGGCCCGTCTGAGCCGCTCGAGGTGGTGGGCGTGGTCGCCAACGTCAGACACTGGCGGTTGACCCCCATCTTCACCGCCGCGAAGCCGGGCTCCGGCCCTCAGGGCACGGTTCAGGAATGGCACTTGTCCGGGCCGCCGGAACCGATGGCGTACCTGCCGTGCGAACGTCGAGCGGACACCGGCCGGGCGTTCTTGATCCGCGCGGTGGGTGACCCAACGGCGCTTGTGGGGCCGATTCAAGATCTGGCGCGTGAGCTGTTTCCCGCGGCCCCACCTCCCCTCATTCGTTTGCTCGAACAGGAGTTGGCGGCTCGGACAAGAATCCCGCGCGTGCTCGCCTTGGTGGTCTGCGTCTATGCCACCGCGGTCCTTCTGATCTCAGCTCTGGGCCTCTATGGGGTGCTCGCTTCGTCGGTCATCCAACGAACCAAAGAGATCGGGATTCGCATGGCCCTCGGCGCCACACCCCGGAACATCCTGACCACGGTGATGAAGCAAGGTGCGCGCCTGGCGGCGGCAGGCCTGGGCTTGGGGTTGGCCGTCGGATGGTATCTGACCCGATTGGTTCCGGGTTCAATGCCGCTCTGGAGCGGTCTGCCGCTGTGGGTTCTGCTCGCGGTCCCTGCGTTGTTGGCTCTCCTGACCTGGCTGGCCTGCTGGCCGCCCGCCCGGCGCGCAGCGCGGGTCGATCCCATACTCGCCCTGCGTTACGAGTGATCGCTCGCTCCCCACGGCCAGTCAGAGTTGCCGCCCACTGACCGCCAGCGCGTTGAGTGGTTCTCCAATCGTCCAGTGGCCAACAAGCGAAACCGCGGTCACAATCCAGGGGGTCCATTCGCCAGCGATTCAATCCGGTAGAAACGGTGCCTGAAGTCCTTGGCCTGAGGGTCAAGGACTTCCGTCGGTGAGTTGGTGCAAGCGAAATCCACGATCTGGACCCAGTCGGTGAGGTTGGTTGACGCCTCCAGCCGGTAGGGTGCTCCCTGGGCACCGTAAACGTAGAGCGTGCATGAGCCGTCGGGCAGGAATTCCGGCGCCTCGCCCTCCTCGTCCGAGAAACGGGCCGGGAAGAGCATCTTGATGGTCACCGGTACCACGGTGACGTTGTTGGTCTCGTTCGACTCGTAAAGTGAATTGCCTGCGTCGGTCTTGAAGAACAGGTAGTTCGTACGATCCGGAAACACTGGCAGCAACACCGTATTGGTATGCCAAGCGCAGGCGCTTGCTTCCACCTGAGACATGTCGAACCAGTCCACAACCTCGTCGTCATCTTCATCCAGGAAGGGCCTGTGTGACAGATACACGCGGTTGAGCCACGTTGGGTTGCCAACGGCTGGTCCTACCCCTTGGTTGGTGACACCCCAGACCAGAGTTACCGTTGGCTCAGGCGGGAACGTTAAGACAGTCGGTGCCTGCAAAACCAACGGCACGAGATCTGGCGGCTGGACTTCGAATCTGAGGGACACCACAAGAGTGTTGTTCGCTTCATTGATCTCGTGCAGCGAGGCATCCGCATCGGCCTTGAGGATCAGGTAGTAGGTGCCACTCGCTTCGACCGGTATCCGCACCACATTCGTGCGCCAGTAGGTTTCACCAGGATCAACTGGACCGAGCTCAGTGCTCCGCAGAACCTCGTGGTCCGCTGCATCCCACACGGTGTTGGTGGACAGAAAGAGCCGGTCCGACCAGTCTATCGCCGGACCGATGCCCTGATTGGTCACACCCCACACGACCGTCAGAGACGGATTCGGCGGTCCCGAGATCAGGCTTGGAACCTGCAAAGCCATTGGCGACAGGTCTGGTGGCCGCACGTCGAACGTGACTGGCACGACCAGCACGTTGTTGTCTTCTCCGGATTCGTACAGGGATTCGCTTGCATCGGCCTTGAAGATCAAGTAGTAGATCCCACTCTGCACGACCGGGATCCGCACGCTGTTCGTGCGCCAGTAGGTCTGGCCGGATTCAACCGGCCCCAGCTCAACGCTCCGCACGATCTCGGTGTCTCCCGCATCCCAGACCGCGTTGGTGGATAAGCAGACTCGGTCCGACCAATCGATTGCCGGGCCTGTCCCACGGTTGGTCACTCCCCAGGCCAGGGTCACGACCGGATTCGGCGGTCCGATGATCGCCCTTGGCACCTGCAGCGCAATGGGCACCAAATCCGGCGGCCGCACGTCAACGGTCACCTGGACCGCCGTGGCATTATTGTCCTCATCCGATTCGGAGACCCAGTTGAAAGCGTCCGTCTCGAAGATGAAATAGTAGGTCCCGCTCGAAATGTCAGCCGGGAGCCGGACCGTGTTCGTGTACCAACAGGCGGCTCCAGGTTGAAGGGGATCCGCCCTTTGCATATGAGACAGCCAGACCTCTGTTCCATCCCGTGCCGGCTGGCTGGAGAAATACACGTTGTCCCACCAGGGTTGACTCGGGATAGCCGGCTGGGGGCTTTGGTTGGTAACACCCCACTCGAGTGTCACGGTCGCCCGCGGCGGGCCTGTGATCTCCGATGGGATGTTCCCAACGAGAGGCATCAAGTCGGCGTATTGCGGAGCAAGGGTCAGCGCCACCACGAGTTGATTGTTGTTCGTGTCCGACTCGTAGAGGGCGGCGTCGGCATTGACGGCGAAAATGAAGTAGTATATGCCTGCCTCGACGGCCGGTAGCCTCATGTTGGTCGTGTGCCAATAGGCTCCCCCAGCCGGCACGGGGCCGGTTTCCGATCCCGTTGCGACGACAACCGCCGTCGAGTCCAGGAAGTCATTCGCCGAGAAATAGAGCCTGTCCGTCCAGGTTCCCGTGGCGAAGGCTTCGCCCGTGCCCTGGTTGGTGACTCCCCACACCACACTCACGGTTGAGTTAGGGGCGCCAGTGATGGCAGTGGGTACTTGGAGGGCGAGGGGCGTCAGATCTGGCGGGAGGATTTCGAACTCGACTGGTACCGCCAGAAAGTCGTTGCTCCGGTCCGAGTCGCCCAGGCCGTCGTCGGCGTCGGTCTCGAGAATCAGGTAATAGGTCCCGCTCTTTGTCACCGGCACTCGGACTGTGTTGGTTCGCCAGTAACTGCCGCCCGCTGCCAGCGGGCCGTTTTCAACACTCCAACTGACCACAATGTCCCTAGCCGGATTAACCACAGGCTCCGTGGACAAGTGCACCCGGTCCCCCAACGACCCCTCCGCCGGACCGACGCCTTGATTGGTGACACCCCATACTAGAGTCACCGTCGGGTTGGGAGGGCTGGTCACTCGCTCAGGCACCCGAAAGGCAATGGGGGTCAGGTCAGGTGGAGACACGGTGACCTCCACGGGCACGACGAGCACGTTGTTGCTGGTGTCCGACTCGTGGAGACCGTTCCCCCAGTCCGTCTCCAGGATCAAGTAATAGACGCCGGTCTGCGCGGCCGCCATTCGGATCGTATTAGTGACCCAATAGGACTCTCTCACGGCCAACGGCCCGCTTCGTTGGAAGGAACCGGAAGGATAGTCATCCTCATCCAAGAATGGGTCGATGGAGCAAACGACGCGATCGACCCATTGCCAACGCTCTGGGGCGGGACCGACACCCTGGTTCGTGACGCCCCAAACCACGGTCACGAATGGATGTGGAGCCCCGGTTATCGAATTCGGAGCGTGGAAAGACACAGGTGTCAAGTCCGGGGCGAGGATGGTAAAGCTGATCGGCACCACGGCGCTGGAGTTGTTGTTCGTTTTCGACTCGTGGAGCAGGTCATCCGCGTCGGTTGTCAACATCAGGTAGTACGTCCCACTCTCGAACACCGGCACCTGCACGGTGTTCGTGCGCCAATAACTCTCTCCCGCAGTCAGGGGGCCGGTCTCGCTGCTGCCGGAGATCTGTTCCCATTCCAGCAGATCGGTCGAGAACCACATTGAATCAGACCACCAACCGGACGCTGCGCCCGGGCCATTGTTGGTGACTCCCCAAACCAAACGTACCGTTGGTGCCAGCGGACCCGTTACTGCGGCGGGTGCTTGGAGATCGAGCGGTGCCAGATCAGGGGGCTCCGCTCCCCAAGTGGGCAGTGTCAGGAGAAGGCCAAGCATGATTGTTGTAGCGCCGAGATGATCCTTCCACCGACCAGGGTATCGCGTTCGCGAGTAATTCGGATTCCGGAGGGACATAATGACCATGGGCTTTCCTTGATGATGTTGAACAATGATGGCGGTCATACCAGGAGCCTCAGTCTTGGCGGATTTGGTAGAATCGCTGACTTCCGGACGCGGAGGAGTCCACGGTGGACGTGGTGAAGCTGGCGGCCGTCACGGGGTCCAACTCTTGCCAGGCCGGATCGGCAAGGTCCTCTTTGAAGAACAGGCGATACGTTCTCCCCGGCTCGGTGTTCCAACTGAGGGTCACCCGTCCCAAGTCGATACTCGAGACGACGACCTGCAGGGGTTCGGTGGGGTCGAGGCGGTTGCTGCCGGGAGGCGTTGGGGTCGTCATGAAATGGTAAAGGCCGCGGTAACCGTCCGGCCAGCGGCCCTGGCTCACGTCACGGGTTTGCCGGCCGAACGTCACCTCGTCCACGATTCGTCCGTCCGGATCCGCGAGGATGATGCTGTCGCCGTCGATGTCCAGTTTGAAGTTCACGTGCAGGTTACTGCCGGGGGTGCTTTGCCAGGGCTCTTCGTCGGCCCACACGAGCAAAAATCCTCCCGGTGCAATCGTCGTGCCCTCAGCGATGATTGAGAGCGCCAGGTTCTCGCGGGTGTCACTCAGGGTGTAGCCCGACAGATCGACGAGGGTGGCGCTGGCGTTGTGGAGTTCAAACCAATCCTGGTAACGGAGGTTCGGCAAGTCGGCCGGGTCGACCAACGTGCGCCCGTTGCTGGCCATCCACTCATTGATGCGGATGCGAGGGAGCACGGTCACGGGCGCCGTGGAGGTCACATGGATGGTGGCGCTGGCCACCAGATTGCCTTGCCAGTCGAAGCCCTGCGCCACAAGCCGGTTCCGCCCTCGCTGAAGCGGAACTTCCACAGCCCAGCCGGTGACGGTCGTCCACGCCGCGGGCAGCGGGACGCCGTTGACGGTAAGGGTGCGCACCCCCAAGGGCGCGGTACCGGTCAGCACCACGGTGTCGTTGGTGGTGCTGAACTCCTGGCCGCCGTTGCTGGTGATGGCGAAGTTGGCGTTGGCGGAGGCCAGTTGCTGCAGGATGTAGGTCCGGCGCGAGCTGATCCAGGACTTGACCGAGGCCGGGCCCTGGACGGCGACTCCATTGGCACTGAAAGCGGCGTAGAGGGCGTCCATGACCGGGCCGGAGTTGACTTCGAGCAGCGGCCCGTTGGCCGCTTCGTTCAGGGCTTGCAGATAGGCGCGCCGGAACGGGGGGTGGGAATACATCCGTCCGATCAGTTGATCATTGACCTCGAATAGGGAGTGTGACGAGCCGTCACTGCCTCCGCCGAGTGAGAAGTCCAGGTCCCACAGAAGCATCTGCCAGCGCCCGCGCGGCGGTTTGTAGGCAAAGGTGTTCTTACCGCGGCGATAGCCGTAGCCATCCCAATCGCCGACAATGTGGCGCAGCGCGAACTCGCCCATCCACTCCTCGACATCGACCAACGACTGAACCTGCTGGGTGTAGGTGGCTGGATTGGATTCGTTGACTGCGTCCACCAAGGCGAACAGGCTCGTGTAGTCGTCGTTCAACCCGCCATTGGCTTTCTTCTCCCAACACCAACGATAGCGGGCCTGCTTCTTCGCGCCGCCGGTGGTGGTGAAGTCGCCCAGCGTGGCGTCCACGTTGAACTCCATGGAGACGTCGTCGCTGAACTCAAACCAGTCATCGATCTTGAACAGTTCGCCGTCGTTGTCATTGGGAAACCAACTGGCCACGTAGTCGCCGTTGGGCTGCTGAGAGTCGCTATAGATCTGGCCACGCTTGACGCCATTGATCAGGAGATTGATATAGCGCTGGGCGCTGAAAGGAATCCCCATCTGGCGCGCGATCCAGAACGAGGTTCTCTCGCGCAGCAAGGTGCCGTCGCGGCCCGGCTGTTCCAGAGAATCCAGGTTGAACTCATCGGCTCCCAGCACCGCGTCGTCCTTGGGCAAGGTCAGCACGTAGCCGCACAGGCTGCCGAGCGGGCCGTCGTAATTCCTGCGGATGAACGGGCTGCCACGATAGCGCGCCCCAGCCCCATACACCGCGCGATCGTTGCCGTAAACGAAGGTCCCATCCACCGGCTCATTGCTGTGTTTCTCCCGTCCTTCCCAGGTCTGGCGGTTGGCCTCTGTCATCCAAAAACGGTACGTGCCGAAGACCCCTTCGGGCCGCGTCTCGCCAAAGCGCACAAGACATTCTAGCTGCGGAGCCAGAGGCGGGAACACAGTCGTGGTGGCGGCAAGGTCGGCCGCTTGCAGGTAGAAAGCCATAAGAGCACCACTCGCCGCACCCGGAATGGTCGTGCTGTAGAGGCCGTCGTTGGCCACCGCGTCGCCGTCCAACCCCTCATCGTTCAGGGGGACCGTCGAGTATTCCGGCGCAGGATCGATTCGGTAGCGAACCTGGGCGCTGGCGATGCCGTCTGGATCGTTCAATCGTACGGTGATCACCACCGGTTGGTTGGCGGCTGGCACCACCGGGTGATGCGCGACGTCATAGATTGCCGGGCCGGCGTTGGCCACGAGGCGACTGTTGGGCGCGCCGGGCGTGCCGAGGTTGCGAGGCACCGGCAGCGTACCGACGGCTTCCAGGTGGTTGCCGTGGAGTCGGAGCAGCAGATCGGGATGACCAGAGAGCCAGCGTGCCTTGGCACGAATCGTCGCCGTCGCACCCTCGGAGAGACTACTGCTCAGGTCGGACTCGACGCGGTTCGCGCCGTTGTCGCCGCCGGAGGTGGCTCGCAGACGCAGGCTCCGCGCGCTCTGGAATCCTCCGCCGGTTTCCAGGTCCGAGCGCACGTGATTGCCTTGAATGATCCACCCGTCCAAGCCGGACTCAAAGCCCGGGTTGGGCACGAGATTGAAGCCGCCGGCGCTAGAAACCTCGACCTCATCGACGAGGCACTCGCCGCCGCCGAGGAGCATAATGTGCATTTCGTCGATGCTGCCCATGCCGTTGTCCAGGACGCCGGTGTGCTCGATCGTGGTCCAGGAACTCTTGGCGGTTTCGTCGCTATCCGCCCAGTTGGCGGCCAGCCGGTTGTCGCTGTGCGGGTCGATCAACTCGAGGCTGCTGCCGCCCCTGTCCGTCCAGCGGCTCCAGCGCCCTTCGTCCTGGTAGCGCACCTCGTCCACGACAATGAACACGAGGTTCGTGCTCACCACCCCGAGCGCGTTGGTCTGAACCAGCCAATCCGGCATTCCCAGCGCAAGGCGTTCACCTCCGTTGTCGAGTGAGTCCGTGAAGTTCCCCACCGTGTTCGCGGCCGTGAGGTTGGCGTAGTTCGTCCGCAGTCGTGCGGCGTTCTTGGCGACGACGAGGTAGCCGCCCGGGCCGACCAGGGTCCGTGGCGGAAACTCGAACTCGATCCCGTCCACGAACCGCCAGCCGCCGACGTCCACGGTATGAGTGCCACGGTTATGCAGTTCCACGAACTCGTCATCGTCGTCGTTGGAAATCGGGTTGAACAGGATCTCGTTGATGACGATGTCGCGGATGAGGATCGGGAAGTTGGGCAGGCCGGGTGAAGGCTGCCGCAGTTCACTGAACATCGGCGAACCGTCGGGATAGCGGCCGGTGGAGACGGCTCTCGCCTGCGGGCTGAACCGCACCGCGTCCACCACACAGCCCTGGTCCGGACTGCTGAAGTAGATTGTCTCGCCCTCGGCATCGAGGGCGAATCCCAGCTCGTCCTGCGTGAAGTGACAGTGGCCCCGCGCCGGCAGGATCGTGGGCGATGGGATCCGGAACTTGTTGGTGTTCCGATCATCGCTCAGCCAACAGCCGGAAAGATCCGTCGGCGCATTGCCGTGATTGTAGAGCTCCACAAAGTCCCGCTGCGGATCATCCGTATGGGCCAGGAACTCGTTGATCACGACATGGCGGTACGGACTCAGGTGGACAGGATCCACGGTGCCAGGCGAACCGCCTTTGAGGGCGCTGGCAGCCCACGCCTGCGGGTTGCCCTCGCCGTAAGAGGGACGCGCCAGCACGAGCGAATGCCCTGCGCCATCGGCCGCGGCCGGCCAGGGTGGATTGTCGTTGTAACGGGCCTCCAGGAGCACGGCGCCAGCGTGGTTGCGCAGGCGGATGGTGCCCGAACTGTTTTGTAGGACGTTCGTATAGCCCCCGATTACGTTCGGGATGCTGTAAACCGCGCGCACGTCATCGGGCACACGAGCCACGACGAGGAATCCACCCGCCGGCAGCACCGTGCCCGGGGGAAAGGCAAAGTCCAGCGCACCGGACAATCGCCACCCGCCAATGTCTTCGAAGAACGGTTGCGAGTTGTAGAGTTCCACGAACTCCAACTGACGCCCGTCCCTCCGTGACTGCGCATGATACATGATCTCGGAGATGACCAGGCCGGTTCGCCGGCTGCTGGGGCCGAGGGGCTCGCCGGTAAACTCGGGCTGGCCAATGGTGCCGCCAATCACTTCCCCGAAGTCAACGAACTCAGCACGGGCGGCTTGGTCCGGCGCATGGCTGCTGACCGCCATCCCGAGATAAACGGTCCCGGGCATGGCGATCGAGGCGCTGCCCAGTGCTGTCCAGAGACTACCGTCGAAGCTCACATACCCGTTGAACGTATTACCCCGGCGCTCCAACCGCAGCCAGGTGAATGGGTAGTTGACCGGGAACGACCCCGACCGGGCGCTCTGTTGACCCGCCGTGGGCCGCCATTGCATCGAGCAGCCATACAGGCTCGGCGTGGCGAACACCGCCGCGAAGCGGCTGTTGGCGTCCAGCGTCTCGCGCGCCAGCAACCCGGCCTCGGCCAACACGTCCGAGTGGCTCAACGAGGCAACCCGGACGTGCACGTCGAAGTCCCCGGACCGCTGTTGATAGACCAAGAAGCCCTGGTCGCTCGTGCCGCCGAAGTCCGCCCCACTCCCCGTAAGGGTGTAACCGCTCTCCGTGACGAGCATCGAGCCCAGTTGGGGCGGCGCTCCAATATCGATCGGCGCAAACTCCACGACCCGGAAGACGACTTGCGTGTTCGCGGCAATCGTGTTCGGCAAGGCTGCACAATCCTGGACCCCGCTGACGGTGAGGGTGTAGGTGGAGCCGAAGGCCATCGGTGCAGTCCTCAGGACCACGGTCGCCCCCGCCGGCTCCAGGGTGGCGCCGGTAACCGACACGCCGGGTGCGATTTCGTAGTGGGCGAGGTTTGTGGCGGTGGCGACTGAGACGGGCTCAGTGAACACCACCAGAACCGAGTTGCTCCCCAGGTTGTGGACCTCAACGAGGTCAGGCGGCGTTGTGTCACGCAGCACGGTCAGCGTCGCGTCCGCGCTGAACACGCGGCCTTGGGCGTTCGCGACCCCACAACGGAACCTTGCGCTGTTGTCCTCGAATCGCACCGGCCGGTGAGCGTAAGTGGCCGCGTTCGCGCCCGGAAGATCCACCTGGTTTCGCTGCCATTGGTACGTGGCGGGCCCGACGCTGCTCAGCGTGAGCGAGAAGGTCGCCACACCGTTTTCCAGCGCGGTCACATTCGTCGGTTGGACGCTGATGACGGGTGGTCCAAAGGTCGTTCCCCAGGGCAGGAGCCGCGACGCGGGAATCGGTTCCTCCATCTGGCCACTGGGCAGCCGCCAGCGCGCCACCAAGCTGTCTGAGCCAAAGCCCTCCGCCATTAGCGCCTCGATGTAATAGACCTGGTTGGATTCGAGGGCGATGGACGTCGATTGCTGGTTGGCCTCCCGGTTCCACTGGCCCGGGTCGCTCCAACTATCCAGCCACGCGATCCGCCGCTTCTTCCCCGGATCGGTATCGACGCTCACGTAGAGTTCCGAGGCATCATCGCTGCGGACCCAGAACGTATAGTTGCCACTCACCGGCGGCAGGACATAGCCGCGCAGCCGTTGACCGTAGTACTCCCCCACGTTCTCGGGGGTGGCAAACCCGTTGGTGATGATCTCCGAACTGGTCGGGTGATCTGGGAAGCCGGGGTGGGCCCGCAAGTCGCCAATCGTCGCGCCGGAGATACCCTCATAAACCTCACGCAGCAAGCCGTGGAGCTGGATTACTTCGGCGGTGAACCGGATTTGGGAGTCCATGGCCATCAGGTTCGGCGGCGAGGCCCGGTCCCGCAAATTGTTGACCGTGAGCGTATAGGTGGTCCCGCCGGCGAGCATCGTGGTGGTCAGCCGCACGGTGCGGTCATCGGGACCGAACGCCGCTGAGGCCACGCTCGCGTCCGGCGCCAGGCTGTAGTTCTCCGCCAGGGTGACATTAGCCGCTTCCAGCGGCTCCGAGAAGGTCACCACCACGTTGGTCGCGGTGGTGTTGGCGGCGGAGACGAGGGTCGGCGCTTCAGTATCCCGTCCGACCGTCAGGATCGCCTCGGTGCTGGCCAGGGATCCCAAGGAATTGGCGACTCGACACCGGAATCGCGCGCCGCTGTCGGCCCGGCTGGCCGCCTTCAGGCGGTAAACAGAACCGATCGCGTCGGGGACGTCCGTGCCGTCGCGCTGCCACTGGTAGGCCATCGGCGAAAGGTTCGCGACCACCACGGCGAAGGCCACGTCCCGTCCTTCTTCGGTGTCAACGCTCGCCGGTTGGGTCAGGATTGCGGGCGGCACCTCCGTGTCAGAAATTGGCCGCAGCCTTGGCGGAGGGATCGGCTCTTCCGTGGTCCCATCCGGCAACTGCCATCGCACCGCCAGATTATCGCCCCCCCAGGCTTCCGCCATTAACGCCTCGACGTAATACCGCTGCCCTCCTACCAAGGGAACTGGCGCCGACCGTTGCGCCGGGTACTTGGTCCACTGGCGGGAGTTGGTCCAGCCAGGCACGCTGGCAATCTCCGCCTTGTTGGCCGGCGATTCGTCCGAGCTGAGGTAGAGCACCGAGTAGTCATCGCTCGCAATCCAGAAGGTGTGGTTGCCAGTGACCGGCGGCAGCAGAAAGCCCCGCACCCGCTGGCCGTAGTAGTCGGCCACATCCGTGGGTGCCTCGAACTCCGCCAACAGGTTCGTGCTACTCGGGTGGTCGGGGAAGCTGGGATCGTTGAGCAGTTCTTCCAAACGTCCTGAACCGCCCGGCGGCAGGTTGTAGACTTCTTGCAGGAGGCCCTGCGGCACTTGGGCGCGACCACATTCGGCAACCCACAGCAACGAGAACAATCCTGCCGCCATCCCGAGACGTTTCACCATAATGTTCATAGTCTATCCTTCTTCGCCGAACCTGCCCGGCTGCTCCCGCTGTTCTGCACCGTTGTTGTCTCAAGCTCGCGCTGACTGGGCTCATCTGGACAGCCTTGCCCGGTAGAATCCGTCCTTACAACGGCCGCAATCGACCATCGACGCCAATGACCTTCAACTGCGCTCCTTGGGTGATGTGATGGAAGACGTAGATCAACGCAATGTCGGCGGCCTCCAACTCCCGCAACTGTGCGGTTGGTACATTCGGGTCGATGCGTGGCTCAAATAGGTACTCCGCCGACCAATGCCCTGGCGCGGCGCTTTGCGCATAGTAGTTGCGCAGCACTAAAGGCTCGGCAGTTAGGCCCGTGACACAGCTCTCGGCCAAAGGTGGCAACGGAATCGCTCCCAAGGCCGGATTCGGATCGATTCCCGAACGGCGCTGCAATTCACCCAGCACATCCAGATAAGACACCTTGAAGCTCACACTATTAGTGGCGGCGAACGTTTCGGTCGAGGTCGGTGGGGCATTCGATAACGTCGGCTGGCAGATGAGCCCGATCTCCTCCCGATTCGTCAGGACTTCAATGCCGTGACGGTCGAGGGTGAGCATGGGAGTCGCATACTCCACCCTCAACGATTTCTGGATTTCGCGCTGAGTGAGGAGGGGCCGCTCCGCGGCATTGACAACCGGAATCGCCGAATGCAGACAATAACGGCGCTGGGTGGGACCTGTGCCCAGGGTCCAGGAATCTTCGACAACGGCACCTTGGCTGGGCAGATTGGTTACCACGTGCGAGGCCATCGGCCAGGAACTGGGCGCGCCAGTGAGGGTGAGCAGGTTGGTCCCATCCCGATACTCGAGATGAGCGTCGGTATAAAGGCAGTCTGCCACGTTGCTCGCTGACAGCCGCATGCTCTTTGTCTGGAGGGTCAAACGACATTTGGCCCGATGATTAGCGAATACGCTGGAGAATTCGCCTTGGTAAACGCCGTAGGTGGTCGGCTCATCCAGCAAACAGGGAGTGTCCAGGCTGACGCCGGTCCGGGGTACTTCGCGCACTTGTTTGACGCGCAGCAAGCCTGGCAGGACTTTCTTATACTCGAAGTCCAGCACCGGGTAATCCGCCGGCGGCTTTTCGGGCCACCAACCGCAGTAATTCGAATACACCAGGCAGAGCATCCGGGCGAGGTTCTGATAGTCGGTCGGCCAGTTCAACACCCGGCTGCCCAACGGGACCAGGCTGGAAGATTGCTGTTGTCTAAGGTGGCCACTGTCTGGCACGACCACGATCTCGGGTCGAGCGTTTCCTTCCGGGTTTGTTACCGATACTGCGCCGGCTTGTGTAACCAGTTGCGCGTTTAGTGTGTGTGATGGCTGGTCCCAGGACACCGTGGCGACCCCATTGGCCAGTTCCTCCTCATCTGGGGTGGAATGATGAACCAGCAACGCCATGCCGACCTGGCTTTCGTCAATCCCATGCCGCAACCGCTCCAGGAAGGCATTGTCGTTGTAGAAACTGGCATAGACCTTCCGAATCGCGCGAAAGACACCGCGCTCGTTGGATTCCGCAGAGTCGCAACGGCAAGGGCCGAGCGAGTCACCGTCCAGGTCGTCGGCCAGGCATCCGCTGTAACTGTCATACAGTCCGGCCGCCGAAAAGCTCTTGGTGTCTTCAGCATTGCTGGAGCTGCGGAAACGGATGTTCCTGAGCGGATCAAACCGGACCAGAGCGTTGGTAATGACCTGCTGCTGAGCCGAAGTGAATTGGGCGGTCTTGGTGATCAGGCCGCGAATAACAGCCAGGTCCGCTTGCACCTCAACAATATTGGGAGGATACGTCAAACCGCCGAGTCGGTTGCGGATTTCGATACGCAAGGTTATGCCGCTGGGCAGGACTTGGTCCATGAACTCATCCCATAAATCGAACGTGAAGGCGATGGCCGGCGGCGAATTAGTGGGCAGCACGCGGCGCACAATACCGAAATTGGCAGCTTTGCCTCCGACATATCGGACGTCGTCCGGGACCAGGCCCTCGGCGGACACGGCGAACGCTCCGTAATGCGCTTTGGGGGTGATGCTCACCGGCAGAGTCTGCTTAAGCGCGAGCAACTCGGCTCGTAATGCCGGGTCCAGGGACCCCTCCACGTCGAAGATATCCACGACGCTTAAGCCCCACCGAACGCTGGTCTGGTACGCCACCTCGCGTCCTGTCAGTTGGCGAACGCGTTCTTGTTGGGACGGACTGGCCACATAGGCAAACGGCGTCCGGTAGGCGTTGGCCTGAATGGCCACGTGTGAATTGGGCGTTGCCGGCGCTAGCGTGACAATGCCAGACACAAACGGGATTTCCGCCGGCACCCCGTCGGTGAGCAGAATGTCCGCGGACGCCAATCGGCCTGCTGAATAGGCAGCATTGATTTCCTCCGTCGGCACGAACTTGATCCGGCCCAAGGCCCACCCGACTGAGTAGACCTGGTCCCCGCTCACCCAGCGCAGGGGCGTGCTGATCTCGATGCCCCGTTGTGCGAAATAGGTTTGGTCCCGGGCCGCCGCTTCAGTTTGCTCAAAAGCCGGGAAGTAGTAGGCTGCCGTGCCTTCTGGGCCGATGACCGTCGAACGTACCAGTTCCAGAAGCTGACACACAAATTCTGGGGGATACGGATCGCGTCCGGTCAATTGTATGCCGTATTCGGCAACGTTGTTTGAAACCACCGCGGTTGGAGGAAACAGCACACTGCCCAAAACGACCTGTTGGTTGGTCCGATAGAGGGAGACCTCGTCGAAGGCGGTGAGGCTCAGCCCCTGGAACGGTTCCAGGCGGGCCACGGCAAAATCATAATGCAGCAAGTACTTGCTGCTGTCCTGGTAAACGACGCGGTAGGGATCGTTCAGCAGAATCGCAAACTTGACCCAGCGCAGGTCTTGCGCCTCCTGCCACCCCGGTTTTCGGACAAACGCATCGTCAGGAAACCGAACCTGATTCTTCCAGTCGTTCGTCTCGCCAGGCTCCGTCGTCAGACAGCGATAGAACCGGCGCTGAAAGTTGGGGGCGGCGGCGTCCAGGAATTCAAAAGAATTCGAGACCACGCCCGTCCGCTTGTCAAACAGGACTGCAATCGACGCCCAGTCCAAGAGGTTGGTGGATGCCTGCAAGGTCAGTACCCGGTCAGGTTCTGCCTGCCCCCGGACGTTCCACCAACCGTTGGCTTCGCGCACCGGCAAGTCAAATCTGGGCTGGCCCAAGCTGCTGACCGCAAGAAGCCCGAAGCCCACGGTCAGACCGAAATAGCGGCGCTTCATCAATTGCGCTGGCATATGAATACTCCTGGGCGCAGAACGCAACGCCCCGCGGTTGTTACGGTTTCTTTGTCGCGGTGAATGAGCCCGATTGCGAAGGGCCTTCGCCGTCCCAGAACCAGTGGCCTGAGTACTCCCAGATGCCCAGCGGTTGGGCCGGAGGTGGGATGGTCTGCGCGCGGTAGAACCGGTAGGGATGGCTCGGCGCCGCGGCATCCACCAACTCGAATCCGTCAAAGGCACTGCGAAGCTCACCCACAAACACCCAGTCCTGGAGGTTGGTGCTCGCCGAAACAAAGCAAGGCGCTCCCGTTCCTCCGACGATCTGCAGTGCCGTCTGTTGGCTCAGTGGTCGCCACCGCAGCAACAAACGGACGTCCAAGGCCGGAAACGGTGGAATCTCGAGATAATCATCCCCCACAATCGCAGAGGAAGTCCCGTTGGCCGTGGCTTCACCGGTGAAGCTAAATCGCCCCGCTGCGCCGTCTGGGGGATCCTGTTCATAGGTAAGCACCCGCGGCAGATTGTCGTTGAAAGGTCCAAAGGTGATGATCCCGCTCTTCGAGTCGAGGCTTCCGCCATGACTGATATTCCCGGCATTGCCGAAAGGTGGATGTTCCTGGACCACGTAGTTTGTGACCCAAATCGGTGGGGTGGTCACCAAACGAACGGCGAATCCCAGGCTCTGCCGTTCCACAAACGGTGTCGGCAGCGGTGTGAACGGGTCCAGCAAGAGCAGACCATCGGAACTCGCCACGAAGAGCTTGTCATCGCTGGCGACCACCGCCCGCGCGGCGAAAGCAGTATTGCCCCCGACGCGCCGGGGCTTGGCCGGGTCGGACACGTCCAGCACGAGCAGTCCGGCAGCGTCGCTCACCACGTAGGCGTAGTCTCCACTGATCGCCACATCGGAGACCCCGCAATCATACCCGCCCAACTCCTTAGGATTGGCCGGGTCGCTCAGGTCCAGCACGTGCAAACCAGTGAAGTCTCCCACGTAGGCGTGCTGACCCAACACCGCCACATAGTAAGCTCCACCGTCGAGGCCATAACCCCCGATCCTCCTGAGACTCGTGGGATCACTGGCGTCGAGCACGAGCAAACCCTCCACATCATCCGCCAGGTAGGCGTCACGTCCGGACACGGCCACGCCTTGGGCGTCGCCCCGGCCTTTGAACGCCGTCACTGGTTTGGGGTTCGTGGGATCGGTAACGTCGATCACGTGCATAGAGCCACCCTCACTATCGGTTACGTAGGCGTAATTCCCCGCCAGCGTCACACTCTGGATCTCCTGCTGGATGCTGAACGAACAGGCCCCCGCCCGCCGTGGCTTGGCTGGGTTGCTGACATCGACCACGACGAAGCCGTCCTCTCCGAACGCCAGATAGGCGTATGACCCCGACACCGCAACTCCCAGCGTCCTGCCATCAGCGTCTTCACCCGCATCCCACATTCCGATGGGCGAAGCATTGTCCGGATTGGCTAGGTCGAAGACTCGAAATCCCTTGCCAGCCGCGACGTAAGCGTAATGCCCGGACACCGCCACGTCCCCGGCTTCGCCGCTGAGACGCCTCACCGGTTGGACATTGGCCCGATTGAGAACGTCAAGCACGCGCAGGCCGGCATCGGAGTCGGCCACGTACGCGTAACGGCCGGACACCGCGACACTACTCGCACCGCACGCAAAGGCACCATCCCGGCGAGGATGGGTTGGGTCCGAGACATTTATGATTTCCAGACCGGCACCGGCGCCCGTTAGGAAGGCATAGCCTCCTGAAAGCGCAACCTTCGTCGAGAGGCCAGTGGTGTGAAATCCTCCCACGGCGGAGGGACTCGCCGGATTGCTGATGTCAATGACCCAAAGACCTCCATGTTCTGGTGCCACAAAGGCATAATGGCCCGAAATGGCCACGTCTTCGGTCCGGCTCCCCGCGCCGTAGGTGGCGACCCACTTTGGCTTGGTTGGATCACTGACATCCATCACCTGCAGGCCACTGCCCACCAAGTAAGCGTGCTGACCGGACACCGTCACTCCAAGCACAAAGGCGTTGGTCTCCAGGACGCCCACCCGCTGAGGGCTGGCGGGATCGCTCACATCCACCACTTGAAGGCCGGAATTCGCTGCGGCGACGTACGCGTAACCACCCGAGACGGCCACGTCCACAGCCGACTGACCTGTCTCCACACTCCCCCTGCGCCAGAGGTTAGTCGGGTTGCTGATGTCCACCACCTCCAACCCAGCGGTTCCAGCGGCCACATAGGCGTAGTGGCCCAAGATGACCACCCGGGAAGCCAGGCCACGCGTGTCCACACCCCCCACTTGCTGAAGATTCGCCGGATCATGGACGTTGACCACCTGCAAGCCAGATCTTCCGGTGGCCACATAAGCATAGTCACCGACCACGGCGACGTCCTGGGGACCATCGGTGCCAATCCCTCCGGCTCTTTGCGGATGGCCCGGATCGGTGACGTCGATCACCTCCAGGCCCCCCTCGCCGTTGGCCACAAAGGCGAGATCGCCGGCTAGAGCCACAGCTCGGACATCCGTGCTCATCTCCATGGCTCCCAGCCCCTGCGGCTTCGTTGGATCGTCCACATCGATCACCGCCAAACCCGTCGATTGACCGACCGCGTAGACATACCGGCCGGATACCGCCACTTGCATCACTGAGTCGCCTGGATTGCAGCTTGCCACCCACCTGGGATTGCCGGGAGCGGAGACATCGACGACTGCCACGCCACCGGATCCTCGCGCCACATAGGCGTAGTCCCCGGACACGGCCACACCGTAAGGCCCCGTGTTGCCGGTTGGCTCGGTCGGCCAAAGCCCCACCCAGCGAGGATCCACCGGATTGCTGATGTCAATCACGTGCAAACCGTGCTCGCTGTCGGCCGCATAGGCGTAATTCCCGGATACCGCCACCTCCCAATAATTCCCCGTCGGACCAGAGCCTCCCACTCGTTGAGGTTTGGTCGGATTGCCGATGTCGATTATATCCAGACCGCCATTTTCTGCAGCGATGTAAGCGTGGTGGCCAGATACGGCGACACTCACGGCGTAGCCGGTCGTTAAACAACGTCCCACAGCCTCGGGTTTGCTGGGATCATTAATGTCCACCACATACAGGCCGTGCTCTTCAGCGGCTACGTAGGCATATTGACCGGACACGGCCACGCCGGTTGCTGAACCCCCTATGCGAACGCTTCCGGCCGGCTGAGGATTACCAGGATTGCTGGCGTTTATCACCACCAGGCCATGGTCCGTCCCCACGTAGGCACAGTTGTTCTGCACAGCTACCGTCAGAGCCCTTGGCATCCAGGTGCCCGACCATTGGCCCCGCTGAATCGGATCCAGGTCCATCGACCAAGTCCGGCACGCTAAACCGCTGACCGCCAGGAACAGCACCAAGCCTTGTCCAAGGCGGCTCCGATGGTATGGCGGCTTCATTGTCTTCTCTATGATCAGGTTAGACATGGAGGGTTTCATGTTTGTTTATCTTTCTCGTTAGGTGAGGTTCGTGTCGGTTCTGTCTTCCCTCCGGCAATGGCGTGGAGCGTCCAGGATTACCTGCCACCGAACGGCCCGTCGGTCCTGGGCGGCTGTACCAAAGAAGTTCTATGGGAAACGGGCCAAAGTATGTCCTGGGCAACGAACGCGAACAAGCTTTCACTCCCATTTTAGCAAGCATCGTTTGTGCCAGTTCGTTCGCGTCTGACGTGTCACAACGAGACTGTTCCGCCAGGTGAAAACCTGGCGCTGGAAGGGATTGGGATTCAGACAGCTTTCAGTTCGCGTTGGCTTGGGGGAGGAACCAACCCGGGACCAGGTTTCTCGTTGCGGCACGAGCCGGAACGGCATCTTCCAGGCATCTCCGTACAGCAGGCTGCGGAACAGGCGCGCCAAAACATACGCCGCGACGATCTACCCGCGAGGCCAATGGCAATAACTGAACGTCCGGCGGCTGTTACGGATTCCTTCGCGCGGTGAACGAGCCAGATTCCGATGGACCTTCGCCATCCCAGAACCAATGGCCTGAGTAGGTATCTGCCGTCATCTCACCGACCAATCGGAAGGAGTTGTCGATCATATCCGGCGGTGTAAGATCGACCGTCGCCGTCGTGCCCACCAATGTTACCTCCGTGAAGGTGCCTTGACCTTCATAGTGGTCCGTTTGCCGCGGTGGTCCAATGGGGCGGAATTCCCAGGTGCCTGAGAACGGTGGCGTCGCAGTCGTGAACATCAGTAACCCGGTAACAATCAGTTGGCCGGAGGAATCGTAGCCCTGGTAATCCCAACTTCCGAACGGTCGGGCGGGAGGAGTGATCAGCCAGGCTCGGTAGAAACGGCAGGTATTGCGGACCGGTTCGGGATCGCTCCACTCGCCGATCCCCGCGGGAGTCGCCACCACGCCCATGTTAGCCCAGTCCACCAGGTTGGTGCTCGCCTGCAGTTGATAAACCGCGTTCCTGTCCCCTTCGAGCTGCACGACCGTCTGGTGGCTGAGCGGCCGCAGCCGTAGCAACAACCGCAAGCTCGGCGGCGGGAACGGCGCGATGTCCACGTACGCATCGCCCACAATGGCGACCGGGGTGCCATCCGCTACCGCCTCGCCCACCACGGGAAACTGACCTGAGGCACCATCCGGTGGCGCATCTACGTAGCTCAGACTGCGGGCTTCACCGCCGTTGAAGGGACCGAATGTGATAATGCCCGTCGCCGGATCGAAAGAACCGCCCGCGTTGATGGCCCCAGGGTTCCCAAAAGGCGGGCGTTCCTTCACCGAATAGCTGGTCAGACCGGGCGGTGGATTCGCAACCAGGGTCACCTGGCAGCCCAGGATATGGCGCTCCACAAATGGCGTCGTTGTCGGGCTTTGGCCGAGCAACGTGCTGTGAGCCAACACCCAACTCAGTGTCACCACCAATCCCAGTTTATCGCATTTAGGCCTGGATCGAGCCGTACTGCCTACTTTCAATGTTGTGTTCATACCGATGTTCGTTTTGGGTCTGTTAATGTTGATCGCTCGTCACACGAGACCCGCGCGTCAACAGCGATGTTAAAGTACCAAGTCAACCATCGCATCCCACCGAGGTGTCTTCTGCCCTAACGCACGACCGCCCGATAGAAGTGTCGCGTCTTCGAACTGTCTTCGGGGTCGAGCAGTTCCAGTGGCTTCGTACCCAACACGAGATTGGTGACGCACACCCAGCGCGCCAGGTCCGTGCTGCGCTCCACCCGGACGGGCAATCCCGGCAGTCCTTGAACCAAGAAGCGAAACAGGCCGGGTTCCTGCCGAGTCGGGTCCTCCAAGGACAGAAACCAATGGATCAGTTGTGTGTATGAATTGAGGATCACCAGTCCATCGTTTCGGCCTGCCAGGAGTAGTTTGTCCCCGCTGATCGCAATGCTACCGGGGCTCCACGCCGTGTTGCCACCAATCCTTCGCGGATATGCTGGACGAGATATGTCCAACACGTGGAGCCCTGCCTCATCGGCCAGATAAACGCGATCGGCCTGGACAGCCAAGCCGTAGACATCCCCATAGACGCTGTAGCGGGCAACGCCTTGCGGATTGCTCGGGTCTCCCACGTCAACGACGTGCAGTCTCTCGCCATAATCCGCAACATAAGCGTAGTGTCCGGACGCGGCCACCCGATTAGCCCCACCGCTGATCGGATAGCTGCCGACGATTTGCAGACGAGCCGGATCACTCCCGTCGAATATTCGCAAACCGTCTTCGTCGTCAGCCACAAAGGCATAACCGCCCGAGAGTGCAAGGTGTTGGGCGTCACCCCTCGGGAGCTTGCAGGATCCCACTAGCTGGAGGTTAGCCGGGTTCGTGGCCTGGAGCACGAGCAACCCTGCGTCTCCGGCGGCCAGAAAAAGCCGGTCACCCAACAGGGCGAGCGCGTGGCCTACGCCGCTGGCGCGGAAGTCTCCAGCCAACTGCGGGTTGGGAGGATCACGAACGTCTATGACCTGGAGATGGTTGTCGCCTTCGATCACATAGGCGTAGCCATCGCTGACAGCAATCCCCCGCCAAGACGTGCCCGTTCCTTTCCACGTGCCCACGGGTCGGGGTTCCGCGGTATTGCTGACATCAATCACCTTCAAACCCTCGTAGAAGTCGGCCAGGTAAGCGTAGCGATCTGCCATGGCCACATGGAGAGGCCACGCGCTGGGAAGACGTCCCAATGATTGTGGATTGGCCAAGTTAGCCACGTCAACCACCTGCAACGCCGCCGCATCGTCCGTTATGTAGGCGTAGCGACCCGCGATTGCCACGCTGCGAACGTCGCCGCCAACCGCATATCCGCCGATTTTGCGGGGATGAAGCGGGTCGCTAATGTCCATCACAACCAGACCCGCATCCTCGCATCCCACAAACAAGTGGGGGCCAGCCAGAACGATTTGAAAGACGGATCCATCGATCTGGTTGTAATTGGCCAACTGCCGCAGTTGCCCTTGATCGATCAGCTCGAGCAATAGAATCCCGTCCTCCTCAAATCCCAGACAGACTTGGTTTCCCTGGATCGCCACCGCCGTGATCCTCTCGCTGAAATCGTAGTTTCCGATCCGACGGGGCGTTGAGGGATCGCTCACCTCGACGACTTTGAGGTCTCGATCCGCCCCCACCAGGGCGTACCAGCCGGAGACGGCGACGTGTTGAGCATTCGTCAGTATCTTGGCCAAGAATTGGGGTTTGCCCGGAGCAGATACGTCGACAACCACCAAACCATTCGTCCCAGCCGCCAAGTAAGCGTGCGGACCAACCACCGCTACATCTCCAACAAATCCTGCATCCCCGTAGCTCCCCACCAGGTGTGGGTGAGCCACATCCGCCACATTAATGACCTGCAGGCCCGAATCGCCATCGGCAACATAGGTGTAATCGCCCCAAACCGTGACGCCATAAGCAGTCCCCGGCGTGTCGCACTCCCCCACCCAGTAGGGCGGGTCGATGGGATACTGCAGGCTCAGAACCTTCAAACCATCGGGGCCGCAGGCAAGGTAAGCCCTCTCGCTGGCCACGGCCACGGCAAAGGTTGACATACGGTTCGGAATTTCCGCGCCCCCAACCACGCGAGGTGCGGCCGGATCGGAAATGTCGAGGATCTTGAGGCCACCTTCACCAGCAGCAAGATATGCATACTGACCGGCCACGGTCACATCGCGCGGATATGTGCCAGTGGAACAACCGCCTATCAACTGAGGATCGAGCGGATTGCTGATGTCGAGTACTAGGAGTCCGTCGCCGGACTCGGCCACATACGCGTACGGGCCGGAAACGGCGACATTCAACGGAGCCGCGGGCGATGCCCAGTATCCGCCTCTTCCGGGATTGGCCGGGTCGCTCATGTCCACGACCCACAAGCCCCCGTTTCGCGACAAATAGGCGTAATGGCCAGACACCGTGACAGCGTGAAAACTGTCCGGTCCGGACCGAGTCACCATCTGCGGGTTCGCCGGATCACCGATGTCGATCACGACGAGTCCCTGGTCATCGTCTGCATCCGTCACCAGGGCGTAGTGACCGGATACCGCGACCCCTTTAGCTTCGTCAAAGCCATCAACTCCACCCACACGCCAAGGCTTCGCCGGGTCGCTGATATCGAGGACGTGGAGCCCCGTGTCCTCATCGGTAACATAAGCGTACTGGCCGGACACGGCCACGCCGACGGCGTAACCGCCTGTATCGATGTACGCCGTGCGCCGCGGCTGACTTGGACTTGTCACGTCGATCACGATGAGGCCAGCGGCCTCAGCGGCCAGGTAAACATAGCCGCGGCATACTTCAAGGTCGGCGACATTGTCTCCTGTATAGACCCATCCGACCCAGACCGTATTGGACGGATTGCGCATGTCGATGATGGCCAAACCGATCTCAGTCCCGACGTAGGCGTAGTCATTCTGAACCGCAATCGAATTGGCATTGGCCACCGCCCCTAACGGCCAACTGCCCCGCAAGGTGAGGTCGAGGTCGGCCGCGTTGGCGTGGCAGGCTAATTGGATCGCCAGTAGCAGGATTAGGCCAGAGAGCTGACTGCGGCCGCGATGGTCCGGTGGAGCCTGGAGGCTTCCGGTTGCGTAAGTGGCTGTTCGTTTCTGATTCCATAGGGTCTTCATAATCCTTCCGCCTTTCACTGGTTTGGCGTGGGCCTCATGGCAGGAGCCGAGCCCGGTAGAAGCGGAGCGGCGCACCTGCCGCCCCGGCATCGCCGAACTCAATGATCCCAACCGTGTCGGTCAACTCGGTGAGCACTTCCCAAGTGAGCAGGTCAGCCGAACGCTCAATTCGCACGTTACCACCCGACGAACCGACCAAGCGCAATTGAATCGCTCCATCGGGCACCCAGCCGCGTACGATCAGAGCCAGTGCCGGAGCCATCGTTTCCGTTCCACCGACCGCCACGTTCAACCCGTCAAAGCAGGCAGTTCCACTGAAACCAACTCCAAAACCCGAGTCTATCGGAGGGACGGCGACATAGGACAGCACGCGAGGAGTGTGGTCGTAGAATGGACGCCATTTCACTTTGCCATTCACCTGGTCCACATAGCCGTCGTCGCCGAGGCTCTCGCGCAGAACCGTCCAGCCACGGGGCAATTGCTCCTCCACCGCGTACACCTGCACGTTGTCGGCGGGGGTCACGGTGAGATTGACACTCAGATGATGCCCAGGAACGTAATGCGCGGGCAATTGCCGCTCAGCCCGACCGGTCGGCAACGGCGAGGGATAGACCAGGCAGGGGGGGAACTCTGCGCCGAAGGGCAGCCAGTGCAGGGCTGGGTGATTCGCGATGGTGAAGGGATCAAAACCGTA
>Ga0315274_10000882_pt1 | contig 46591 bp, 40 predicted proteins | sample YL17G02_20_MG_FD_203700 | JGI IMG/M metagenome (GOLD analysis project Ga0315274, IMG submission 203700) | Sediment microbial communities from Yellowstone Lake, YNP, Wyoming, USA - YL17G02_20 | ecosystem: Environmental > Aquatic > Freshwater > Lake > Sediment | place: USA: Wyoming | collected... | reverse complement strand
GGGCGAGGTCAAAGACATGGTGGCTGAGTACGGTCAAGTCATCGTTGATGAATGCCATCATATTCCCGCTTTTACCTTCGAACAGGTTCTCAAGCAGGTGAAGGCCAGATATGTTATAGGCCTTACCTCAACTCCTATTCGTAAGGATGGTCATCACCCGATAATCATGATGCAGTGCGGTCCGATTCGTTTCAGGGAAAATGCCAAAAGTCAGGCAGCTACAATGCCATTTAAACATGTGGTCTTGACAAGGTTCACAGATTTTCGATTGCCTCCCGAATTAGCCGATCCTAAAATACAAGATATTTATTCAGCCCTTGTATTTGACAAGCATCGCAACGTATTAATCTTCGACGATCTATTGAAAGCTTTAGAAACGGGACGGTCGCCCTTGCTTCTTACCGAGCGCACTGAACATTTAGAATGGTTTGCAGAACATCTTAAGGGTTTTGCTCAGAATATCATTATCCTGAGGGGCGGCATGGGCGCAAAACAACGTAAGGCAATAGCCGAACAGATTAAAGCAGTTCCCGACTCAAAGGAGAGGGTGATCATTGCCACAGGGCGGTATATCGGTGAGGGTTTCGATGATGCCAGACTGGACACATTATTTTTAGCTATGCCTATCTCTTGGCGGGGCACGCTCCAGCAGTACGTAGGGCGTCTGCACCGCCATCACGATAATAAGCAAGTGGTGCAGGTTTACGATTATGTGGATATCCATGTCCCGACCCTAATGCGCATGTATAAGAAACGACTTAAGGGTTATGAAGCAATCGGCTATACAATTCAAAGAGACGGCAGGGACTCAAACCAGCAGCCTAACCAATACGAATATGTCCAAAGGGAGGACCTTTAAGATACGGTTCTTCTGTTCCAGTTTGCCTCCTCACATTATGAGTTGTAAAGCTTTGATCTGACGAAAACCTTCAAACCTTGTGTCAGCTTCTTCCTGAAGTCCACAACCGGGCATTTTAGGGGAGCATGCTTGATTTGAATTCGTAATCGATAAGTATTGGTGTAGAAAGATACACTCTCTATATGGTATCGAGACAGGACTCCACGATAAAATTTTCTTTCTTTCGGGAGCCCACTCATAATGCCACGTTACCTTGCATACAAGTACCTCACATCCGACTGGTTTTACCGACCTCCTTCAGGGAATAGCGCATCTATCCAGGTTACCACCATAGGATTCTGCGTCCCAAAACTGTTTGCCTTTTCAAAGGTGCAGTTATATAATGTGGATACCTATTCCAGTCGGGGGGCTCCGATGACAAAGCAAAAGAAGAAACAAGACCTCATGGCTGAGGAGCTTATTACACTTCGCCGGCAAGTCACAGACATGGAGCAATTGGAATTAGCGCACAGGTGGGCGGAGGATACGCTGCGGGAGAAAATACTCCTGAATCAGACTCTTCTGGATGCTTTCCCCTGCGTAGCCCTTTTGCTGCGTCCCCAAACCCGGGAGATCATAGTTTCCAATGCCGTGGCGGTCAAGATCGGCGCTGTTCCTGGCACCCGCTGCTTTAGCACGTGGGGGCAGCGTCAGGATCCTTGTCCCTGGTGTCTGGCCCCAGCCCTGTGGGCTACCGGCGGAGCGCAGCATTTGGAAGTCGAAGCGCTGGGAATCTTCTGGGACGCCTATTGGATTCCCGTAGCGGAAGATATTTATATGCACTTCGCTTTTGACATCACCGCACGCAAGCGGGCGGAGGAGGCGCTGCAGGCTTCGCTGGCGGAAAAAGAAGTCCTCCTCCGTGAAGTCCACCACCGCGTCAAGAACAGCCTTGCCGCCGTCATCGGGCTGCTGGCCCTGCAGAGGCAGGCGATAGACAATTCGACAGTAACGGCAGTCTTGGAGGACCTGAGCAGCAGGATCAAGGCCATGGCACTTGTCCACGAGAGGCTCTACCGGTCTGAGAACCTGAGCCGGATTGCTATTCAGGATTACCTCAAGGCGTTGATCTCCCATCTCCGCACGTCCTTTGGCTCACGAGGCAACATCCGCTGCACCATAGCGGCAGATGGCATCGAGATGGATCTTGATACCGCCGTCCCCTGCGGGATGATTGTGAACGAACTGATCACCAACTCCCTTAAGCATGGCTTTCCCGGAGATAAGCCACGTCCCGGTGCGAGCCATTGTGAGCTTACCGTCTCCATGGAATGGGACGGCACAACTTACACACTGGTCGTCGCCGACAACGGTGTGGGTGTGCCCGCCGACCTCGACTGGGTAGCGACGAAATCACTGGGGCTGAGGCTGGTCAGGATGCTCGGGCAGCATCAGCTCCAGGGTCATATCGAGCTTGACCGCACGAACGGGACACGGTTTACACTCACGTTTGGCAGCAGGCACAGGAGGTAACATCATGGCACATGAAACCATTCTCATCGTCGAAGATGACGGGATTCTCGCCGCTTTTCTGCAGGACACACTAACCGGTTTTGGTTACACTGCGCTTCAGCCGGTGGCCACGGGCGAGGAGGCAATCACCAAAGCGGCAGAACAGAAACCCCAACTCGTCCTGATGGATATTGAACTGGCCGGGGAGATGAACGGCATTACCGCAGCAGAGCATATACAGGTTGTTTCGGATGTTCCCATCATCTACCTGTCGGGTTACTCGCAATACCCCCTGCTCCAGCAGGCAAAGGTTGTTGCGCCCTATGGCTACTTGGTCAAGCCGGTACCCGTGGAGGAGCTGGCCGCGATGATCGAGATGGCGCTCTACAAAAACATCCTCGACCGGCGGGTCAGGGAGAGCGAGGTACGATTTAGAACAATCTATGAAAACGCCCCGATACTGATAGACGGGTTTGATAAAAATGGCCGTTGCATATTATGGAATAAAGAGTGCGAAAAAACATTTGGGTACACGATGGAGGAGGTTAACTCTCACGATCACCCTCTCGCGCCATTCTATCCCGATCAGGACGTACGTGAGGAAGTAATGGAATCTGTTACTTCAAAGCCTGAAAGAATATTCAGAGAATGGCATCCCATAACGAAAGATGGGAAAGAAATTGTTACTTTTTGGGCCAACTTTCAACTACCCGATGGAACTGTAATGAACATAGGTTACGACATCACCGAGCGCAAGCGGGCGGAGGAGGAACGTGAAAAACTCATTCAAAGATTTGAAGAAGCCCTTGAAAAAGTGAAAACGTTGAGTGGATTTTTGCCTATTTGCATGTATTGTAAAAAGATTCGTGATGATAAGGGTTATTGGGAAGAGGTGGAAGCCTATATCCGGGATCACTCAGAAGCTAAATTCACTCATAGTATTTGCCCCGGATGCAAAAAGAAACTTTTATCTGGGGAATTTGAATGAAAATGATGAATAATTCAAGGATTCGAGGGTCCAAGGGGTCAAGTGGTAATTTTTCAAAGACTTAATTGATGTGACATTTTGTAGAAATTTATGCTCTTGCTTTCTATCCGTAATCATTAGTTCTACATACTTACAAAAAGTGAACAGTAGGTGAAATCTTCGCATCCGGCTTTTCCTTACACTGTCTGTCAGATCAAGCCTTTTCTAATGTAAATGAGTTTGTTTTTTGATCTGATGGGTCAGCCTCTTTTTGCAGTTCTTTTTTCTTTCGTCGTTCTTCTTTCTTTTTCTCCTTTGCTCTGAAGACTTCCTCAATGGATTTCACGTCAGCAGGTCTATCTCTGCCAAAACGTTTGAGATAAATATGTTCAATGAAGGCAGGCAGCGGTGCTTTCCAGGGTTCTTGCTTTTCATTTGCGATTTTCCCGAACTTCTTAGGATTCATACCCAGCTCTCTTGCCATCTGGATATGAGCATGTGAAAGATGGTATCGTATTCGAACATCAATCCAAACTTGAAATTTCTCTGGTATCCCCTTTTTCTTGGACATGGAACCTCCAGACTTTCTTCAATCAGTGGTTAATACTTGCCAACCGCCCTGTAATGTCAACCTACGCCATTGGATGATATTGACCGGTTTTCAAAATCAAAATTGATATCCTCTTTTCACCCAATATTGCCAGTCTTCCATTATCTGTTTGTTTTTCTTACTTAGTTTGATTCCTTCCAACTGAGATAATGGAACTGACAAGACATCCTTATTCCATTTAATGTTTACATACATATCATGCATACAATCGTCCTCTTCACCCATTCCGATCACCTCAACCCAATCTCCAATCTTCAAGGGTGAAGTTGATCTTTTTTGGATGCAACGTGCCTTAAAGGGGAATTTCAAACCGTCCTGGAGGTAATAATACCACCCCATCGCACGTTCCACTTCATTGTAGGCGTCAACAACGATCTCCATATCAATTCGTCTTTCACGCTCTTTGTTCTCTTTAATCTGGGACATAGCAATATCTCAATGCATTGGATGACTTCGATTTTGATAGGAAATTACTAAACCATTGGGAAAAGTCAATAGGTGCATTTATAGCCATACATTGTTCTTTCCCTCCGCATAACGGGACTGGAAAAAAGATCGTTCAATTCGAGTTTCTATTGTTTCCAACCGGGGCCAAGGATCTGAGCAAGTGATTTTGCCATACTGTCCAGTACGGATTCGTCTGGAATCTCCCCTTCCTCTGATTTTTCATTCCTGTTTGACTTCTTAGTACAAATTCAATTAACTAATTCAACTGATGAAGAACAAAGAAATAACCACTCGAAATTACAATTATAACCGCTGGGTTCGGGAAAGGTTTTTCGCGCTCTAATCTCCAGAACATGCGACTCTTTTATCTTGCTTATCCAAAATGCTAGACACTGTCTGGCAAATTTGAACCGATGTTATCTTCCTACTCTAATTCTTACGAATTATTTAAAGTGGCACATTTCCAGGGCCCTATTTAATTTATCTTCAGCCCCCTCTTTTTTGGATCAATAGAAAAAGTTATACTATTGCATAAATATATAGGCGGTGCACTGCGATGACAGAAAAAGAAATGAATGAAGAGGCCAGTTTTGAGGAACTTTTGAAAGCCAGTTCTGAGGCCCCAGGTCGCAAGCTTTTCCCTGGAGACAAAGTTTCAGGAAAAGTGTTGAAAGTCGGCAAGGATACGATCTTTGTTGATTTGGGGGGTAAAAGTGAAGGCATTGCGGATATTCAGGAATTCCTGGGTAAGGACGGCATCCTCACCGTCAAGGAAGGAGATTGGGTTGAGATGAGGGTTGCATCAATCAGGGATGGAATTCATCTCACCAGGGGGATGAAAGTTCAGGGTCCGGATGTCCTCGAGATTCTCCGTGATGCGAGGGAAAATCTTATTCCTGTTGAAGGAAGAGTTTCAAAGGTCATTAAGGGTGGTTTTGAAGTTGATCTTTCTGGCATCCGTGCCTTTTGCCCTTTAAGTCAAATCGACCTTTCGTTCTGTGAAAAACCTGAGGAGCATGTTGGAGCGAGATATCCGTTTCGCATCATAGAGATCAAAGAAAAAGGGAAGAATATTATCGTCTCCAGACGTGTGCTTTTGGAGGAAGAGCAGGAGAAGAAATCAAAAGAGACCTTAGCAAGACTCAAGCCTGACCTCGAGTGTGAAGGGAAGGTTACAAGACTAATGGATTTTGGTGCGTTTGTCGATATCGGCGGAATCGAGGGGATGGTTCATGTATCTGAGATCTCCCATGCAAGAATCAACCATCCTTCGGAGGTCCTTAAACCAGGCCAGCAAGTAAAGGTAAAAGTAATGAAAATTGAACAGGACAAGGGTGGTCGCCAGAGAATCGCCCTTTCTATGAAGGCTCTAGAACCTGATCCGTGGGAGAAGGGCCTTGGATTCCAGGAGGGGGAGATCATCCGTGGCAAAGTTTCCAGGTTGGTTGACTTTGGTGCCTTTGTCGAGGTGGCACCGGGTGTGGATGGTTTAGTCCATATTTCTGAGATAAGCTACGAACGTATCCCTCATCCCAGCAGACTTCTTCATGAAGGGGATATCGTTGATGTGATGGTCATGGGAATAGACCATCCAACGCACCGCATATCCTTATCCATGAAGGAGGCAGCGATCAAGAAGCGGATTGGAGAGGACGAGGATGGAAAGGTACGACTTGAAGTTGGCCAGATCCTGAAAGGGATTGTTGAAGATATCAAGCCTTACGGCCTTTTTGTCAGGCTTCCACAGCTCGGAAAAGGGGTACGGGGTCTGCTACCCATGGAGGAATTGGGAGATTCTGAAAAGGGGGATGTAAAAAAGAAGTTCCCAAAAGGCAAAGAGATGAAGGTCGAGATCATCTCGATGGACGAAAAAGGACGAATACGGCTCTCACAAAAGATGATGGAAGAAAGAGAAGATCAGGAGGATTATAAGAAGTTTCTTGAAACGGAGGAGAAGAGCGGAAAGCTGGGCACCCTGGGAGATATTTTCAAGAACCTGAAATTGGGTTAAGAGGAACTAGCACTTGAACTCTCAATCAAAAATAGAAAAAAATTTAGAAGAAAGGAGCTAAGATGAAATTACAGTTGATCGTCGTTTTAGGTATTTTAGTTTTAGTGAGCCAGGTGGATGCAAAGGAAGATCTGGTGCTGAAAAATCAGAAGGATAAGATCAGTTATGTGATTGGGATGGACATTGGAAACAACCTAAAAAAACAATCGATTGATATCGATTCGGATATTCTTGCGAGGGGGATTAAGGATGCGCTTTCTGGCGGGAAGACTTTAATGACCGAGCAAGAAATTCGTGAAGTTTCGACTGCATTTCAGAAGGAAATGATGGCTAAGCAAGAGGAGCGTAACAAAAAGCTCGGAGAAAAGAATAAGAAGGAAGGTGAGGCCTTCCTTGCTGAGAATAAGAAAAAGGAAGGCGTTAAAACCTTACCGAGCGGTTTGCAGTATAAGGTGATCAAGGCCGGTACCGGTAAAAAACCAAAATCAATAGATACGGTGACAACCCATTATCGGGGTACCCTGACCGATGGAACCGAATTTGACAGCTCTTACCGCCGTGGTCAACCGGCAACCTTTCCAGTCACCGGCGTCATTCCTGGCTGGACCGAAGCTTTGCAGTTGATGGAGGAGGGGGCGAAATGGCAGCTATTTGTTCCTCCGAATCTCGCGTACGGTGACCGTGGGGCTGGGCCCCAAATCGGGCCAAATGCAGCACTGATTTTTGAGGTGGAGCTCATCTCGATTCAAGAGAAAAAATAAAATATCGCAACAGGCAACTGGCGAGTCAGATCCACAATTGCTTCCCTTCAACGGCATCAATATCTAGTGTAGTGTCTCTAAAACTTCTTTACAATGATAATAAGGGTGGTCATTCCCGTGAAACTTGTCCTCGACCTGATCGGGGAACGGGAATCCAGCTGAAAAGACTGGATTCCCCCGTATCAAGTACGGGGCAGGCTTAATCAAGTCCGGAATGACGTTCTGTGTAAAGTCTTTTCTGAGACAGTACAATAGCTGTTTCAATGATTCGTGTATCTCTCCGGATATACTCTGAGTCGTCTTGTATTTCAAGGATGGCATTATTTTATTTTTATTAAAAAGAGACGCAATGGTGGGTCGTGAAGAAATTCTAAATGGAGCTCACCAGAAAGGAGTATTGCGATGAACCGCGGAAAAATCTACAAGGAAATGAAAGAGATGTTTGGACTGATCCCCAGCTTTTTCAAGCTGGTACCCGATTCAACTCTGGAACATGAATGGGAACTCTTCAAAGCCATTCAATTGAATGAGACGGCCATCCCGAATAAGTACAAAGAACTGATTGGGGTTGGAATCTCTGCGGCAGTCCGTTGCCGATATTGCTCTCTGTTTCATACAGAAATGGCGAGGCTAAACGGTGCCACGGATGCGGAGATTGAGGAGGCTGTCCACTACGCAAAAAGCTCCACTGGATGGAGCACTTATCTGAACGGGTTGCAGGTGGATTATGACCAGTTCAAAAAGGAAGTTCACCAGGCTTGTGAGTATGTCAGAGGAAGAATGCACGGCAAGGTTCGCAAGGCTGCCTAAGATCTTTTAGACGGAAGGGGGGAATTTCAAGAATGAAGTACTCCCCCTTTCCGTCCCCTGCTCTGGCTCGATCATCCTGTATCTTCTCTTTCTTCCATTTTCTGATTGATCTCTGTATTATTAACCCCTTAATTTTCTTGAAAAAAATTAAAGTTCATGTTAAGTTTTTGATAATTATGATCCATATGTCCCATGTTTCTAAGACCTATCCCAGTCAGATCGCTGCCCTCACAGATATCAATTTAGATATATCCCCCGGAGAATTTACTTTCATCCATGGAGCCAGTAGTTCTGGGAGAACCACCCTGCTCCGTATCCTATTTGGTGCGGAAAGGCCAACCAGTGGAGAGGTGATTGTCAATGGAATGAACATCACCCAAAAGGGTTTCAATAAGATCTATCAATTGAGAAGGACGATAGGAATCATTTTCCAAGATTTTAAATTATTGCGGGATCGGACAGTGAAAGAAAATATCGCCTTTGCTTTGGAGGTGACCGGTCATGGCGGGAGGGAAGTCAAAAAGAGGGTTTCGGAGGTATTAGAAAAGGTGGGACTTCAAGAAAGGGAGAGGGATTCCGTCCTTGCTCTCTCGGCCGGAGAACAGCAACGGGTGGCCATTGCTCGGGCACTGATCAATGATCCTCCCCTTCTGCTCGCAGACGAACCCACAGGGAATTTGGATGTGGAAATGACCATTGATGTGATGCAGATCTTCACGGACCTTCACGACAAAGGGACAACCGTGGTGTTCGCCACGCATGATACAGAATTAATCAAACGCTATCCATATCGGGTCATCTATATCTCGGGCGGGAGAAAGGTGGATACCAAAAGAGACGAAGAGGTGAGGAGAGGGGAATGATCTTTTTTCTCCGGTATGTCATAAGGCGAACTTTGCAGAACATAGGGGGAAACTTATTTCCAAATCTAACGACGATCGGTATCATTGCAATCTCCATGCTCATCTTCTCGACCTTCACCCTGATTGCCTTTAACCTTACCTCTTTCCTCAAAATTTGGGAAGACAAAATCGAAATCATTGCCTACCTGAAGAAGGAGACCCCTTTGAAAGAGGTGGAATCCCTTTTAAAAAAGGCCCGCCAACTCGAAGGGGTCGATGCGTTGAAATATGTCTCTCCTTCTGATGCGATGGCCTTTATGGAAGCAAAGCTGGGCAGCCAGAAGAATCTCCTCGAAGGGATTCAACCCGGAGTCCTCCCCCCTTCTTTTGAAATTCAATTGAAGAAGGAGTATCGGAACTCCACAAAAATCAAAGAGGTGGTCTCTCGGCTGAAACAGTTTCCACAGATTGAGGAGATCCAATATGGCCAGGAGTGGGTTGAGACATTCTCGGCCCTTGTTCATATCCTGCACGTCACCCAGTGGATCCTGGGAGGGCTCCTCCTTGCTGCGATGATTTTTATCATCTCCAATACGCTCCAACTGACTGTCTCCTCCCGACGGGAGGAAATCGAGATCATGCACCTGGTGGGTGCGAGCCCTGCCTTTGTCCAAGTCCCTTTCTATATCGAAGGGCTCATCCAGGGTCTTTTCGGAGCAGGTTTGGCCATATTCTTTCTCTTTCTATTACACAAAGGGTTTTTTCTCTACATTCCCCCATCGATACAAACATGGTTGGCAGGAATTCCCATTCTCTTTTTGCCGCCAGAGGCCATCGCACGGATTTTATTGGGGGGGATGGTTCTGGGCATTTTCGGCAGCGTTGTTGCTTCAATGAGGTTTCTGAGATACAGTGAGTGAGTCTCCGATGAGAAGATGGAAGCAGGTTTTGGTCGGGTCGGTCATCATTGGGTGGATCTTCACCGTTGGGACCACCGCCCTTTGGGCAGCGGGGAACGATCAGATTGAGAAGGACCTCACTGAAAAAAAGAAGCATCTCAAAGACGTCAAGAAAGAACTCTCTTTGACAAAGAAGAAGGAAAAAAAGATCCAGGGAAAAGAATCCTCCATCCTTGAAAGCCTCCATACCATGGAAACTGAACTTTACAAAAAGGAAAAAGAATTGAAACAGATGGAGGCCCAGTTGAACCAGACCAGAGAAAGGCTTCACCAGACAAAAAACCAGATCACTATGCTCAGTAAAGGGATGGAACGGACAAAAGAGGACCTTTTTTCCAGGATGACCGCCCTTTATAAAATGGGCCGAATCCCTCCAGAGATTTTTCTTCTCCCCTCACAGTCCTACGTCGATCTATTGAGGACCGATAAATATCTAAGGGTCATTATCGATTTCGATGCCCGACTGGTTGACACCTATCGCTATCAAATGGCTTTGAAAGAGAGATACCAGGAGGAGTTAACCCAAGATCAGTTCCAATGGCAGCAAAATATCTCCGATGTGGAGAAGAAGAAGGAGGAGATCAAAAAGGTCAGAGAGAGGAAACGCGCCCTGTTGAAGTCGATTCAGGATCAAAGAGTCGTTTACCAGAAAGTCATTGGGGAATTAGAAGAAAGGGCAAAGGAGCTTCAAACCCTTATTGGCAAACTGGAGCAAGAGAAGAGCCTTTTTGCCTACGGGAAACCCAAATACGAGAGCCTCAAAGGAAGGCTAAACCCACCCGTTCAGGGGAAGGTGATCAGTTTTTTTAAAGAAAGGGGGCAGAATGGAATTGAAATCAAGGCCCCGACGGGAACTGAAATTAAAGCGGTCCTCTCTGGGAAAATCCTCTATGCTGATTGGTTTAAAGGGTTTGGGAATGTCGTGATCATCGACCATGGAGATCACACATTCACTGTTTCTGCTTACTGTTCTCAATTGTTGAAGAAGGCGGGGGATACCATTTCCCAGGGGGATACAATCGCTCTGGTAGGCAGTGCCGGATCCTTGAAAGGTCCCTGCCTTTACTTTGAAATTCGCCATCGGGGAAGACCTCAAGACCCCTTGAATTGGATCTCACACTTGGATAAAGTCGCCTTCCTCCCAGAGGGCAATGGGGTGGGAAAGAAATGATCGTAAAGGAGGATAACATGGCTCAATGGAAAAGGATTAGAAGTTTCAAAATCATTCTGTTAATCTTGGCGGTCTTCCTCTTGGGGATCACCATTGGGCTGGGCCGGTCTCATAAAGTTTTGGCCCTTTCCAATAATGTGTATGAAGACCTGAAAGTCTTCACGGATGTCCTTGGTTTCCTCCAGAAGGAATATGTCGAGGAAACGAATTCAAAAGATCTGATCAATGGGGCGATCAAGGGGATGTTGGAGACCCTCGATCCCCACTCCGCCTTCATGCCCCCCCAAATGTTTAAGGAGATGCAGGAAGAGACTAAGGGTCGGTTTGAGGGATTGGGGATGGAGATCACAGTTAAAGATGGTGTCCTGACCGTGGTCTCTCCCATCGAAGATACCCCGGCCTTCAAGGCTGGTATCTTGGCAGAAGATCAGATCCTGAAGATCGATGGAGAACCGACAAAGAAGTTTACATTGATGGATAACGTCAAACGATTACGGGGTCCAAAGGGGTCGAAGGTCACCATCACCATCATGAGGGAGGGTTTCACCAAACCCCGTGATTTGACCCTGATTCGGGATGTCATCCCCATCCGTAGTGTGCGCCATGAATTATTGGAGAAGCATTACGGATATATTCGGCTCTCTCAATTTCAAGAGAAGACGGACACGGAATTTGATAAGGCCCTGAAGGCATTGGAGGAAGAGAGCAAGGGAACCCTATGGGGTTTGATCCTTGATCTCCGGAACAACCCCGGAGGTCTTCTGGATCAAGCCGTCAAGGTCGCAGACCGCTTCATTGAATCGGGCCTTATCGTTTCGATGGAGGGGAGGAAAGAGGATCAGAAGCTGAGATTTAATGCCCATGCTCAGGGTACGATCACCCGTTACCCTTTGGTCGTTTTGATCAATGGCGGGAGCGCCAGCGGTTCTGAGATTGTGGCCGGAGCCATTCAAGACAACGGCCGCGGGATTCTTCTCGGAACCCAGACATTTGGAAAGGGATCGGTTCAAACCATATTCCCTCTGAAAGACGGATCGGGATTGAGGCTGACCACTGCAAGATATTTCACTCCGAGTGGCCGCTCCATCCAAGCGAAAGGGATTGTGCCTGATATTATCGTCAAACCTGTACGGCCTGAGGAGGAGAAGGAGGTGGTTGCCCCGAGAATGCCCACGGAAAGGGATCTGGAGAGGCATCTGACCGAACCAGAGAAAGGGGCTCCCAAAGAGAAAGAAAAGCCAAGGAAGGAGGAGACTAAGAAAGAGGAACCCAAGAAGAAGGAAGAGGTGAAAGAGAAGAAACCGATCGATCAACAACTGGATCGAGCTCTTGAACTCCTCAAGAGTTGGGAGATTTTTAAGAAGGTAGCCAAAGAAAATAAGTAGGGAACGGTTTGAAACCGTTCCCTACAGGATCTCATGCAAGGGTTCCACAGGGTCGGATGCCTAAACAGCCACACAGGCGGGGAAGATCGATGGGGTGGATGGGTTATTTCCTCTCCTTCCTCGCTGGTGCCGTTCTGACCTCTGGGGGCTATATCTATCTGGCCCGAGAAAAATCTCTCCCCCCGGAGGATTTTTCTAAGAAAGTTTTTCTTGTTAACCAGATCGTCCAAAGCCAACTTTATGAGATCGGCATTCCGAAAAAGAATATCCTCCGTCATAGTTCTTCCTTAAAAAAAGAGGGAGGGCTGGCCTGGGAACAGTCTCTCTTGGAGATCCAGGTTCTCCCCTCTCTTTCCTTTTCTCTAATCGAAGGAAATTTTAGGCGAAGCCTCTCTGCCCTTGGTAAACCCGTCTCGATTCAGTCCTCCCAGGTATCAGAATCCCTTCATTTGGAAGTCAAGGTTTTGGATCGAGTCACTCATCAGCTTACCTTTGTCCCCTCTGCACCACCCACTCTGAAAACGGCTCTTCGCCCCAAGATTGCCATTGTGATCGACGACCTCGGAGAAGAAAACAAAATTTCTCAAGAACTTCTTCGCTGGGATCTCCCCTTGACCTTCTCCATCTTGCCCTTTACGCCCCATGCCAAGACCATTGCTTTGGAGGCTCACCAGCAGGGTAGAGAGATCATACTCCATCTCCCCATGGAACCCCATGGTTATCCAAAAATCCGACCGGGTGAAGGGGCACTCCTGTATGAGATGGATGAAGAAAGGCTACTTCGCCAACTCTCGAAAGATATCGATGCGATCCCCTACGTCAAAGGAGTGAGTAATCATATGGGATCCCGATTGATGGAGGATCCTGCGAAGATGAGGATCATCCTTTCCGAATTGAAGAGACGAGAACTTTTTTTCTTAGATAGTCGGACCACCCCTCAAACGGTTGGCCTCCAAACAGCAAGATCCCTTGGGCTGAGGATGATGGAGAGAACCCTCTTTCTCGACCATTCACCAGGTGAAGACGATATCAAACAGAAGCTGGAGCATCTGATCCAGTTATCCCTTTCCACAGGGAAGGCGATCGGGATTGGCCACCCCCATCCATCCACGATCAAATGCCTCAAAGAGATGGTTCCCAAGATGCAGGAAAAGGGTATCGACATTGTCCCTCTCTCCTCCGTCATAGAATAAAATAGGTAAAGTTATTAAGAGGAGCATATGATAGTTTACAACACTTTAGTTCTTTGAAAAACCCTAAATTAGCCCCGGATCCGATAGGCGGGACATCCTTGTCCCGCCAAGACGGGGTTAGAAAACCCCGTCTATCGAGATGGAAAAAGAAACTCTTTTCAAAAGGCTAAATTGATATGATAGTTTACATTATCCCCAATAGGTCATTGCGAGGAGTGGTAGCGACGAAGCACCCCCTCCCAACCCTCCCCCCTCGAGGGGGAGGGAGAGGGTGGGGGGGATTGCCACGCCTGCGTGCCGTAACACCCTCCTGCACAAACGCTCCTAGGTGAAGGGGCACTCCGGCGTGCAGGCACGCCCTTGGGGCTCGCAATGAAAGCTTTCTGCGGTTCCGAATGCAAACTATTTCATGCTCTCGGTAATATCTGTCAGGAATGAATCCTATCGAATGGAGTTGTCAAAATGTTGATCATTGGTGAAAGAATTAATGCTTCTCGAAAGTCAATCGCTGAAGCCATCTCCTCGAGAAACGCAGCTTTTATTCAGAATGAGGCAAAAGCACAGGCTGTTGCCGGCGCAGATTATATTGATGTCAATGCAGGAATATTTGTGGGTGAGGAGGTGACACATCTCAAGTGGGTCATTGAGACAGTCCAAGAGGTCATAGACCTTCCCCTTTGCATTGATAGCCCGGATCCGGCCGTGTTCAGGGCGATGATTCCATGGGTCAAAAAAACTCCTATGATTAATTCCATAACACTGGAGACTTCTCGTTTAGAAGGGGTTCTGTCTTTAGTATCTGAATATCAAACGAAGGTCATCGCCCTCTGTCAATCCGAAGACTCCATTGCTGATACAGCCGAAGCCAAGGTACGAATGGCTGAGCAATTGGTAAACAAAGTAAGGGCTGCAGGCATCCCGTTGGATGATCTTTATATTGACCCTCTTGCATACCCTCTTGCAACCAATGCAAAGTCAGCGTTGGCAACATTGGACGCCATTGAGCAGATCATGAAGCAATTCTCAGGTGTTCATACTACTTGTGGTCTGACGAATGTGTCTTACGGACTTCCTGACCGAAGGCTCGTCAATCGCACCTTTCTTGTGGCAGCCATTGCGCGTGGCCTCGATTCTGCTATTTTGGATCCAACGGATAAACAACTCTTCGGTGCCCTCAAAGCGGCCCTCATGATTTTTGGGAAGGATGAATTCTGTATGGAATATATTGCAGGTTTTAGGGAGGGGAGGCTTGAATAAGAGAATGGGGCATTCAAAGATTTCGTTTATATGAAATATCTCGTCATCGCCTGTAACATCATGAAGAACGAACTCCTCTTTTGTGAGACAAATGGAATCTCGTTTGTTTTTTTGGAGCAGTCCCTCCATCGGACTCCTCAAAAGATGAAAGGGATCATTTAGGAAGAGATCGACCGAGCTGAAAATTGGGAGGGAGATTACATCATCCTCAATTATGGACTTTGCAGCAATGGAATCGTAGGTGTGAAATCAAAAAGCAATTCCATCGTCATTCCCCGTGTTCATGATTGCATTGCTCTTTTTCTTGGTTCGTGGGACAGATGTATGGAGGAGCATAAAAAAGAACCGGCCACCTATTATCTAACCCAAGGGTGGATTGAGGAGGGAAAATCACCTCTCGGAATCTATCAAGAGTATTGCCAACGCTATGATCAAGAAACTGCTGAATGGGTGATCAAAGAAGAACTAAAAAATTATACCTGAATTGCTTTAGTGGATATGGATATTGGCTTATCAGACTCCCATCGAGAACATGCTAAAGAAAATGCCCAGTTTCTTAACCTTAGATATGAAGAGATCAAAGGGTCTTTAGAATTTTTCGAAAAAATACTACGAGGAAGGTGGGATCATGATTTTATCATTTTAAAACCAGGCCAAGAAATAACCCAGGAATTGTTCTTAACTCTTTAGACCACCTTTCTATCCCTTTTGTCCATGGAACCCCATGGTTACCAATTTTCTCACAATCATTTCATTGCTGAGATAATCTGTTTTCACTTTTAGTTATTGCCTTTCTCTCGATAGAGCCTTCAGTCATATCAATGAAGCTTGCCGCTCACCAACATTGGGCTTCCTTTCCAGCAGCGACCCATCTTAAAACAGAATGTCGATGGGAGCATACTCAAGGCCAAAGGCGCAGGCAACAGGCTTGCAGGTCACCTTGCCCTTCACTACGTTGGCGCCGAGTTTGATTTCAGGATTCTCCTTCATGGCCTTTTTCCACCCCTTATTCGCTATTTCAACCGCGTAAGGGAGGGTTGCATTGGTCAGGGCAATGGTGGATGTTTTAGGGACAGCACCCGGCATGTTACTCACGGCATAATGGACCACGCCATCAATGGCATAGGTCGGGTCGGAATGGGTCGTCTCACGAGAGGTTTCAAAGCACCCCCCCTGATCGATGGAGACATCGACAAGCACGGCACCCTTTTTCATCGTCTTTAGCATATCCTGTGTGACCAGTTTGGGGGCCTTGGCACCCGGTATGAGGACGGCACCCACCACCACGTCAGCTCTTGTGATGAGATCGCGAAGGGTGGCGGGGGTGGACATCAGAAGAAAACAGTTGCTGGGCATGACGTCGCTGAGATATCGCAAGCGATCGAGGTTCGTATCGAGGAGGTAAACCTTAGCGCCGAGGCCACAGGCCATTTTGGTGGCATTGGAACCGACGACACCGCCGCCGATAATGACCACTGTCCCCGGATCGACCCCCGGGACGCCGCCCAATAAAACACCATCACCCCCCTGTGCCATTTCCAGATACTTGGCACCCTCTTGAATCGCCATCGGGCCTGCCACTTCGCTCATGGGCGTCAGCAGAGGTAATGATCCATCCGCTTTCTGAATGGTCTCGTAGGCAATGTTAATGGATCTTCTTTTGGTCAGCGCATGTGTTAATTCTTCTGACGCCGCCAGGTGAAGAAAGGAAAAATAAATCTGGTCTTCCTGCAAGAGTTCATATTCAAAAGGTTGGGGTTCCTTAACTCGCATGATCATTTCCGATCGTTTGAAAATCTCTTGGGGGGTATGAATGATTTCAGCACCGACTTCCGCGTAGACGCGATCTTCAAAACCGCTGCCACTGCCAGCACCTTTTTCTACCAGGACGGTGTGGCCTTTTTGCCTCATGACCTCAACCCCTGCCGGGGTCATAGAGACACGATTCTCTTCTGCCTTGACTTCCTTCAGAATTCCTATGATCATCGCTGTCATCCTTTCTTTAAAGAGTCAGTCGGTGAACGACTCAGCAAAAGTAAGATCGTCGATTGAATCGTCCGGAAATCTGGAGATCACGTATTAGATATCCGATTGTTTAACTCCACGGATCCCGCAACTTGCCTTACAGGAGACGATCGATGGAAACATACTCAAGGCCAAAAGCGTCCGCAACGGGCTTGCAGGTCACCTTGCCTTTCACTACGTTGGCGCCGAATTTGATTTCAGGATTCTCCTTCATGGCCCTTTTCCACCCCTTGTTTGCTATTTCAACCGCGTAGGGGAGGGTGGCATTGGTCAGGGCCATGGTGGATGTTTTAGGGACACCCCCCGGCATGTTTGCTACACAGTAATGGACCACGCCGTCGACGGAATAGATCGGGTCGGAGTGGGTGGTAGGTCTTGAGGTTTCAAAGCACCCCCCCTGATCGATGGCCACATCTACAAGGACGGCGCCCTTTTTCATCGTCTTCAACATATCCCGCGTGACCAGTTTGGGGGCCTTAGCACCCGGTATCAATACGGCACCCACAACCACGTCAGCCCTTGTGATGAGATCGCGAATGGTGGCTGGGCTCGACATCAGAAGGAAACAGTTGCTCGGCATAACGTCGCTCAGGTAACGCAGCCGATCCAGATTCGTGTCGAGGACATAAACTTTGGCTCCCAGACCGCAAGCCATTTTGGCGGCATTGATACCGACGATACCGCCACCGATAATGACCACTATCCCTGGGTCGACCCCTGGTACGCGGCCCAGCAGGATGCCGTAGCCACCTTGAGCCATTTCTAAGTACTTTGCGCCCTGCTGAATCGCCATTCGACCGGCCACTTCGCTCATAGGGGTCAACAAGGGCAATGATCCGTCCGCCTTCTGAATCGTTTCGTAGGCGATGTTAATGGATCTTCTCTTGATCAACGCATAGGTCAGCTCTTCAGCCGCAGCCAGGTGAAGATAGGTGAAAAGGATTTGGTCTTCCTGGATGAGATCGTATTCGGGAGGTAGCGGTTCTTTCACATGCATGACCATGTCTGCTTGCTTGAAAATCTCTTGGGGTGTATCAATGATTTCAGCACCGACTTCGGCGTAGACATGATCTTCAAAACCGCTGCCACTGCCGGCACCTTTTTCTACCAGGACGGTGTGGCCTTTTTGCCTCATGACCTCAACCCCTGCCGGGGTCATAGAGACACGATTCTCTTCTGCCTTGACTTCCTTCAGAATTCCTATGATCATCGCTAAGCGTCCTCCAAGGAATTATTGGCTAGGAAAGCCCGGCAGTTTCTTAATTTCGTCGGCCTTCCTTTCTTTGTGCTCATCATTGGTCACCTTGCGACCTTGCTCTTCCGTTAACTTCGTTATCAAGGAGTGTCTTTAATTTAGGTGCGCGCTCACTTCTTTTCTTTGCCGCCAGTGTAAAAAACCTTGGAACATCTGCCATCAAAAAAAAATTAAGAATCTAAAAAAAGTCTTGACAAAAAAATTGATTCATGTATAAGTGTTACATTAGTTGATTAGTTTATTATGAAAACAGTTTATATAACTGAAAATTGGATGTCAAGAAGAATTTTTGACATCTGAAAAGCACAACATTCTTGAATTTTGCCCAATGGAAAAATTAAGATTTGAGCCATTATTAATCGAAAGGGCTTCAGCCCACATAGAGAAAACGATAAAAGAGGCGATACTGGCGGGAACCCTTAAGGCCGGCGATAGGCTTCCAACGGAAAAGGAAATGGCATCACAATTTAGCGTAAGTTTAGTTACTCTTAGGGAAGCCTTAAGAGCATTAGAGACCTCTGGACTGATAAAAAAAAGAAAGGGGCAGAGAAGAGGGATTTTCATATCAGAGATAGACAATGAATCAATAAAAGCTTCCTTAGTACACTTCTTGAACTTTAAAGATTTATCATCCCAACATCTATATGAAGTAAGAAAAATTGTTGAGCCTTCAGCCATAAAGTTAGCAGTCCAAAATATAACCCCTGGAGAGATTCAAAAATTAGAAGAAAACGTCTCCTACTGTGAGGAGAAGCTGAACAGGATGGAGCCCTCTATCGATGAGAAGGATTTTTTTGATCTGGATAAGAGGAATAACGAGTTTCACAGAGTCATTGGTCATAGCACCCATAATCCCATATTGAGTTTGACCCTTGATTATGTTTTTGATTTTATTACAGGATGCGAGACTGCTTTCTTGGTATCGGATATTAAGTATTCGATGGAGAATGTGAAGGATCATAGAAATATTTTGGAATGTCTGAAACAGAAAAACGAAGAGAGATGTGAACAGGAGATGATCCTCCATTTGAAAAGGTTAGACGAATATTTAATGGAAGTGAAAAACAGGACACGCAGATCAGGGGACAATGACGGTACTCAATAAAATGTGTGAGCGTTTACGGATAGAGAAAGGAGAAGAGAAATGGATTCATCAGCCATAAACCGAAAACACCATGAGTATCTATTCCCTTGTGTGACGAACTACTATTCAACTCCTCTCCCCATCAAGAAGGGGGAGGGGCTGTATGTTTATGACTGGGAGGATAACAAATATTTAGATTTTTTTGGTGGCATATTGACGGTAAGCATTGGCCATTGCCAACCCGAAATTATCAAGGAGGTGGTGGATCAGATTCACATCCTTCAGCATACCTCGACCTTGTATCCCAACTATCCGATGCTGGTGCTGGCAGAGAAACTGTCTAAGATTGCCCCGGGGAACCTGAAGAAGTGTTTTTTTACCAACTCTGGGACCGAAGCAAATGAGACTGCCATTACCACGGCTCAGCTCCACACAGGAGTAAGAGAGATCATCGCCCTTCGACATAGCTACCACGGGAGGTCTACTCTTGCAATGAACCTCACAGGGCACGCCGCCTGGAGGGCAGCAGGCAATAACATCCCGGGCATTACCCATGCCCTCAGTCCTTATTGCTTCCGATGTCCCCTGGGGGCAACCTATCCGGCCTGCGGGATTGGGTGCGCAGAAGATATTGAAGAACTCATTAAGACTACAACCTCCGGTAAGGTAGCGGCCTTTATTGCTGAACCTATCCAAGGGGTAGGGGGCTTTATTACCCCTCCCAAGGAATACTTTCAAATAGCCGTGGGTATCGTTAGGAAATACGGCGGGCTTTTCATATCGGATGAGGTCCAGACAGGCTTTGGGAGAACAGGAGGAAAATGGTTTGGCATCGAGCACTGGGGAGTGGAGCCAGAGATCATGACCTTTGCCAAGGGACTCGCCAACGGGGCCCCAATCGGAGCGACCATTGCCACACCAGAGGTGGCGGATAGCTTTAAGGCTCATTCGATCTCTACCTTTGGCGGAAATCCCGTCAGCATGAGAGCCGGCGTAGCCACTCTCGAATATATAGAGGAGCACCGTCTTCCCGACCATGTGGAAAAAGTAGGAAACTATCTTAAAGAAAAATTATTGGAACTCAAAGATAAGTATTCATTAATAGGGGAAGTCAGAGGAAAGGGTTTAATGCTTGGGATAGAATTGGTTAGAGAAAAAAAAGAGCCTGCTGTGAGTGAAATCCTCAAGCTTTTTGAAAATACTAAAAAGAGAGGGCTTCTGATTGGGAAAGGGGGTTTATATGGAAATGTCGTGAGGATCGCTCCTCCCATGACCGTCGATCAAGCAAGAATCGACGAAGCCATCAAGATTTTGGATGAAGCTTTTTTAGAAATATAAGAAAGAGATCTTGAGTTTAAAAATTCGGACCAATTTCAGAATTGCGAATAGCCAAGAAGCAGAACCTAGGCGAGGAGTATAGTGAGATTTATAAACACCCAGAAAGGAGGAGACGAGATGAAAAAACAAAAAAGAATGTTTAAAATTAGTTTGAGAACCTTCCCTTGGATAATCATGTTGCTCGCTATATTTATTAATCCATGCACTGGTGCTGAGGATCCCGCAAAATTCCCATCAAAACCGATCACCATGATTGTTCCATGGCCACCAGGAGGAACAGCTGATCTTTCCACCAGAAGGATTGCTGATTCAGCAAGCAAGGCATTGGGACAGCCAATCGTAATCGTAAACAAAGGTGGAGGAGCAGGCGTCATAGGAATTAATGCTATATCAAAAGCTGACCCCGATGGTTACACCATTGGCAATATAACCCATAGCCCTGTTGTCATGATTCCCCATCTACGTTCAGTCCCTTACAACACCAAAGAAGATTTCACATTCGTCATGCAATTTGCCGAGTTCATGTATGCTTTTTGCGTCCTATCGGATTCTCCTTGGAAGACTTTAAAGGATTTTGTAGAGGATGCCCGGAAGCGCCCTGGGAAGCTGACCTACAGCACTCCGGGTCCATTGAGTGTCTGCCATGTTTACATGGAGCAGCTAGCTTTGATGGAGAATATAAAGCTGAATCATTTACCCGTACAAGGAGATGCGGAGATGGTTACGCAACATCTTGGCGGTCATGTCGATGGTTCGTTGGGGGCTCCGTTGATTCCTTACATCCCGGCAGGAAAAGTTCGAGGCTTCGCAGTTATGAGTGAAAAGAGACTTGGGGTCATTCCAGATGTTCCTACCTTTTCTGAACTAGGTTACAAAATAGATTACTCTATTCTTTGCGGCCTTGTCGCTCCTAAAGGCCTCGACCCACGTATCGCTAAAAAACTTAATGACGCTTTCAAGAAAGGCTATGATGATCCTTCCTTCAAGGAATTTTTGGCCACCTTGGGGATGACACCTGTCTACAAAGATTCAGAATCTTTCAAAGAAATGGTGATTAAAGATTTTGACCGCCTAGGGGTGGCGTTGAAGAAACTCGGCTTTGCCAAGTAGTAGTAGATTTACGCGGAGGGCTGAGGCGATGTTGGTGAAAAATAAGAAAGATTTTTTCAGTGGGTTTTTCCTTCTCCTCTTAGGTGTTTATCTAGCTTTCCGGTCCATGCAGCTTTCTGTTTGGAGTAGATTTGGGCCCGATGAAGGGTTTATCCCTCTCTTGACTGCGGTCATCATTATTGGGATAAGCCTGGTCATCACCATCAAGTCATTGAGTCTAACCCGGGGACAGGAGAAAGAGGAAACACTGGAAAAGCAGAAGAAGGAAATAGGGAGTGTTTTCAAGGTATCCTTATATATAGTATTGATAATTCTCTACGGGCTCTTCTTGGAAAAGGTAGGGTTCTTGATCACTTCCGCACTCTTCCTTTTCATCATGTTGAAATATGTAGAGAAGCAAAGTTGGAAGATGACAACCTTCGCAGGATTAGCCTCTATCATTACAAGTTATTTGTTGTTTGTGTATTTTTTAGGAGTCCTTTTACCCAGAGGTTTAATCAAATGGTGGTAAAACCATTTAGAACGAAATGTAGAATCCCTAACGGAAGGAGCCGTAAGTCAATAAAATGATAGAGAATCTTTTAATGGGATTCAATATTTCGCTTACTTTTCACAACATCATCATGTGCTTCATTGGATGTACTTTGGGACAAATTATTGGGGTGCTTCCAGGATTGGGGCCAACTGCGACCATTGCCATGTTACTCACTTTGACTTACAAACTGAATGTAACATCAGCCATCATTATGCTCTCCGGGATTTACTACGGCGCTCAGTACGGGGGTACCATCACTTCTGTTCTTTTTAAAATTCCTGGTGAGGCGTCGACTGTAGTGACTATTTTTGATGGGTATCAAATGGCATTGCAAGGGAGAGCAGGAAAAGCATTAGGGATTGCGGCGTTTGGATCATTTATCGCTGGCACCGCTGGAACAATCGCTTTAAGCATTTTAGCTCCCCCTCTTTCTGGATTTGCCCTCATGTTTGGTCCCCCAGAATATACTGCTCTGATGATATTAGGTTTAACATTGGTGATCTATCTTGGGAGTGGATCCACCATGAAGGCGATCCTTATGGGAGCATTGGGTCTGGCGTTAGGTACTGTCGGGATGGATCCTTTGACCGCCATTGAGAGATTTACCTTCGGATCTCAGTCATTGGTGGAAGGGTTCAACATGGCCGTCTTGGCAATGGGTTTATTTGGAATTGGTGAAATTCTTTATATGGCCGAAAGCACTGAGGCAAGAGCCATGCGCGATGTCGTAAAATGTCCCAGCAGACTCAGGGAACTCCTACCTGACAGGAAGGATTGGAAGATTAGCATGATGCCTATTGCCAGGGGAAGCGTGCTTGGTTTCTTCCTCGGAATCCTACCAGGTGGAGGAGCGATGATTTCCTCTTTTGCAGCCTATGCCTTGGAAAAGAGAATCTCCCGACATCCTGAAAGGTTTGGGAAAGGGGCGATTGAAGGGGTTGCAGGCCCTGAATCTGCTAACAACTCGGCCGTGAATGGAGCCTTCATCCCGCTGCTGACATTGGGGATTCCATCAAATGTCGTCATGGCCCTCTTAATGGGCGCGTTCATACTCCATGGGATCACTCCAGGACCTTTTATCATGGAGAAGCATCCTAATTTATTTTGGGGGCTCGTAACAAGCATGTATATCGGGAATGTGATTCTCCTTATATTGAACATCCCGTTAATTAAATTTTTTGTCAAAATTATGGAAGTCCCTTACGCCGTGCTTTCTCCGCTGATCATCATGATCTGTGTCATAGGAGCTTACAGTTTAAATTACAACCCCATGGATGTTATCTTCATGTTTATTTTTGGATTGGTGGGTTATCTGATGAAAAAATTTGACTACGAACCCGCTCCGCTTATGTTAGCTTTTGTCGTTGGAGAGATCTTCGAAAAATCAATTCGTCAAAGCTTGGTCCTCTCTCATGGTAATCCATTGATTTTCTTTACCCGTCCAATTTCGTTAATTTTAATGGTGGTAGCCTTGTTCGTGATTGTTTCACCTCTTATTACAGTACTATTTAAACGTGGTCGCCTCATTTCGGAATATAAACAGATAGTTAAGGAGGAAAGTAAAGAAATTTGAGAGGCGAAATGGAAAAAGCACGTTTCAGAACGGATATGGTGGTACTAAATGGAAGAATTGTTACTATGGATAAACAAATGTCAGTGGTTGAGGCTATCGCTATTTCAGGGGCAAGGATATTAGCTCTTGGCCCAATCGAAGATATCAAGCGCTTTATCGAACCGAGTACAAGAGTGGTCGATCTTGGAGGAAAGACGGTATTGCCTGGGTTTATAGACGCTCATTACCATCTTCAACTTGCCTCCTGTACTCTTAGTCTTATGGCCCAATGTCATACCCCCCCTAATAAAACCATCGATGACGTCATCCTGAGACTTCAAGAGTGGGAACCCAAGGTTCCACTAGGGAAGTGGGTTGTTGGGCAAGGTAGTCTACTCCAGGAACGGAAATTGAAAGAGCAGCGTTTTCCAACCCGCTATGATCTCGACAGGGTTAGCCGAGATCGGCCAGTAGCTCTTCGGTTTGGGATGCATGTAACCATTCTTAACAGCAAAGCCCTTGAGATCTTGGGCATTAAAAGAGACACCATCCCTCCAAGAGGATCAGCCTTTGACATTGACCCTTCGAATGGGGAGCCAACCGGTGTAGCAAGAGATTTCTGGAACTACATCCCTTTCCCAAACCCAGATGAGGAGCAGGTAACTCAGGCAATAAAGGAAAATATCCGTAATTTCTGTCTCCCAAACGGTATAACGAGCATCCATGATCTACCAGAGACAACGTTAGCCCTTAGGATATATCAAAAATTGCTAGCCAAAGAAAATCTTCCCATTAGGATACGTTTCTACTATGAAGTTCCCAACATGATAAGAATGGATCATGTAGTCTCATCTGGGCTGGGGCAAGGATTTGGAAACGATTTCCTTCGACAGGGAGGTATCAAGATATTTGTGGATGGAGGTATCACTTCGGCTGGTGCCTGTTTTCATGATGCTTATGATTTTAACAATAACCATTATGGAAACCTTGCCATGGATCAGGAGGAACTTAATCGTTACGTACTCCAGGCCAATGAGGTAGGGCTTCAGGTCCTTATGCACGCCGCAGGAGATAGAGCAATTGATATAGCCCTTGAGGCTGTGGAAAAAGCCCAGGAAGCATGCTATAGGCCGGATCATCGATATAGGATAGAGCATATGGGCAACGTGCATCCCCAAATGCATAGGTTTAAAAGGGCTAAACGACTTGGGGTACTGCCAGTGCCGAATATGGGATTCATTAACAGTTGGGGAGATCAAGTAGAGTACCTGTTGGGGAAGGAAAGAGCACGCTCTGGGTTTTGGTGTAAGACACTCATCGATGAAGGATTTCCAATACCAGGAAGTTCTGACGCTACTGGAACCCATCCCGAGAATACCAATCCATTTTTCTGCATTTCTTGTGCAATTAATCGAAAGACCTTCTCTGGAAAGACGATCTCTCCAGAAGAAAGAATCTCAATGACGGAGGCCGTGAAGATGTATACCAACTACTCGGCCTATGCGGGGTTTGAGGAAAATAAGAAAGGTTCTCTGGAGGTCGGTAAACTGGGAGATCTTATCGTGGTCTCAGAAAATCCATGGGAGGTTTCAGATTCGGAGATAGTAAACATTAAAGTAGTTTGTACGATCCTGGGAGGGGAGATCGTTTACAACCCCGCTGGATTTTAATTTTTAAGAGAGATGGTAAAACCCTTGTTGAGGCCCCTTTAACTCACGGAATAGAGATAAGACAAAATGATATAAACACAAATGGATTTAGCGAGCTTTCAGCATTGAAATAGAAAGGAGGTAAATCGAGATGAGTCGAATTTTAGTGTTGGGTGGAGTTGGGGCCATGGCCAATGAAACAACACGGGATTTGGTGGAAACCAGCAACTTTGATGAGATTACCATTGCAGATATCGACATCAAGAAAGCCAAGGCCTTTGCTTCACAGTTGAAGGACAATCGGTTAAAGGTGGTTGGATTCGATGCAAGCAAAGTCTCAGATATGGTAAAAATAATGAAGGGCTATGACGTCGTGGCAAACGGACTTCCCAGGATCTTCAGTTTGAAGGCAATGAAAGCGGCGATTGCTGCAAAAGTCCCGATTTTAGACCTCATCAGCCCAGAAGAGGAAACGCTGGCTCTTGATGAGAAAGCAAAAGCCGCGGGAATCTCAGCTGTGGGAGGAGTGGGGATCACGCCGGGAATCACAAACATTCTTGCGAAATTGGGTGCCGAACGGTTAAGCCAAGTAGAACAGATTGATATCGATTTTGCAGCATTTCGGTCTATTGCCCATTCACCCGCTCTTTTACATGTGATTCTGTGGGAGTTTGATCCAAATACAAAGATACGTTATTGTTTCGAGAACGGTAAATTGATTCCCAATCCCCCATTCTCTGGAGAGAGGACGGTCCATTTTCCCGATCCTATTGGAACCCAGACGACCTATTACGTGCCTCATGGCGAATCGCAAACCCTATCCAAAAACATTGAAGGGGTGAAAACGGTGTATATTCGAGGCACCTTTCCTCCGAGAGCCATGGGACTGGTCAGAGGCCTTTACGAGTATGGTTTTTATGGGTCCAAATCAATCTTGTACGAAGGGAAAAGGATTTCTCCTCTGGATTTTGTGAGGAAATACCTCTTATCCGTTCCTCAAGGTGACCAGACTGAACTCTGGGGGTATTCAGTCCAAGCTGAAGTCATAGGGTTTTTAAAGGGCAAGAAGGTGATGATCCGCTTTCAGACCAGCCATCCTCCCATGGAAGAATGGGGGGGGACACGGGCCTACGATAAGAATGTGGGTATCCCGCTTTCCATTGGTGCACAAATGGTGGCTGCTGGGAAGATTAAACGAAAAGGATTAGATGGGGCTGAAAATATGCTTCCTGCACAGGAATTTGTAGAAGAGCTGAGGAAGAGAGGGTTTCGGATTTCAGAGGAATTGACCGATCTTTGAAATCATGGGGTTTTTCTCTCAGCGGAATGGAGAACCACTGGAGGAGCGGGAGAAATGGAAGACGCGTTATTAGAAAAGATGAGTGAATCCATTGTTACTTTAAACCGTGCTATGACGATCAGGATGGTTGAGGCGGCTTTAAGAAAAGGAGTTGATCCCTTAGAGATTATTGAGCGGGGACTTTCCCCCGGAATGAGATCCATTGGAGATAAGTTTCAGAGGCTCGAAGTGTTTCTCCCAGAGTTGATATTAGGATCAAAAATATTTACTGAAGCGATGAAATTGATTGAACCGATTATTTTGAAAATGGGAGTCGAGAGGAAGATTGAAGGGATAGTGGTCATTGGAACCGTGAAAGGGGATGTCCACAATATTGGTAAGGATATTGTCGCAATGCTTTTAAAGACAGCAGCATTTGAGGTTCATGATCTTGGAGTTGATGTAGAGATATCCAGATTCATTGAAAAGGCGAATGAAGTAACGGCAGACATTATCGGCCTTTCTTCCCTTTTGACATCCACCATGCCAATCCAAAAAGATTTTATTGACATCCTTAAGGAAAGAGGTGAAAGGAATAAATTTCTTGTGATGGTCGGAGGAGGTCCTGTTACTCAGAGGTGGGCGGACGAGATCGGAGCGGATGGTTACGCCTTAAATGCCGAGGAAGCAGTGAGACGGGCGAGTGGCCTCATGCAGAAGAAGCGTTAGAAGGGGGATTGAATGATTCCATTCATGGAAGTGGTGGATCGCTCATTGACGGGACCATACTGTATTCAGGAGGATTTTGATCTGAAGGTTTTTGTGCCTAAACTGAGGGAGATGATCAACAAGTATAAGATTAAATTCGACCCAGATATTCCTATTCCATGGGATGACGATTTGGCTGACAGGGTTTTTCAAGCAGCGATTGAGTTTTATGCTGGGGTCGGAACTTACTGTATTAATACAGAGAGAATCATCAAATTCAGCGAATTGGAGATCCTCGAAGGATTGAAAACAGCTCCCTTTCAGCCCACCTTCGGTGAGGGGAAGGATTGCAAGAGGCTTTTACCTCGCAGGCCAGAGAGTGAAACTCCACCTTGGTGTTTTTTGGGAGCTGCTGGGGCTCCTGTCTCCTCGGAAGAAATTTTTTTCAAGGTGATGGAGGGGTATGGTTCGATTCCTCTCGTGGATTCGATTACAACCCCGACTTTAACGACCATTGGTGGTCGACAGATCCGCGCTCAATCTCCCCTTGAGGTCTTGGCTTCCATTCGGTCGAGCATGTTGTCGAGGGAAGCCCTCTGTATAGCAGGTAGGCCCGGGCTTCCCATCATGAATTCTATCGCCACGTCTATCTCTGATACTGCCAAAATCGCAGGAAGCCAATTTGGTCTGAGACCCTCCGACGGGTGGCTGATCGGATCCATCGCCGAGATGAAGGTCAATTTTCAAAGACTGAATGAGGTTGCTTTTGTCCTGAGTCTGGGAGGAAGAGTTTGTGCAGAATCGGGACCCTTATTGGGGGGATACTGTGGAGGGGCAGAGGGGGTAGCGATTGCAAATGTAGCTTATCATCTACATTGTATCCTTGTCCTTCGAGGTTCCTGTCAAGTTACGTTTCCCCTCCATTATCATACTGTGTGTACTTCAAGTCGGGATCTTCTGTGGGCAGTGAGTGTGAGCAGTCAGGCGATCAGTCGAAACAGCCATTTTGCTTTCTTTACCATCCCTAATACAGCTTCAGGGCCTGTGGAAGAGATGTGTTTCTATGAAACGGCCGCTATTGTAACCAGCCTTGTTGTCAGTGGAAGTTCTCTCGAAGCCCTGGGTGTTTATAGAAATGCTACAGTCGATTTGCAGACACCCCAGGGACCGAAATTTGCTTCGGAAATCGCACATGCGGTTCGAGGAATGACGAGAAAAGAGGCCAATGAAATCGTCAAGCGGCTTCTTGCATTTTATGAACATCTGATCAATCATCCCCCTATCGGCAAGCGATATCAAGAGAGCTACGATGTAAGGACGGGGAAGCCTTTTGATGAAACGGAGCGATTATATCAGAGAATGAAGAAGGAAGTTGCCTCCATGGGCTTCAGATTCAGGGACGGATTGGAGTAGAGTTAGGCTATATGTTAAGGGTGCGCCGTCTCAAAGATGGAAGGGTTCGGAGGGGGGGTTCAAATGCTGGATAATGGTCAGGCAAAGGTTTCTCTCAAGAACCTTGGGAAACGGTTTGGTGACGTAGTGGCAGTTGATCGTGTCACGCTTGAGGTTTATGAGGGTGAGTTTTTAACTCTTCTTGGACCCAGTGGCTCTGGGAAGACAACGACGTTGATGATGATCGCAGGATTTGAATTTCCGACCGAAGGTGAGATCTCCATTGGAGGAAGGGATATTTCGGGTGTTCCACCATCGAAAAGAAATATCGGAATGGTTTTTCAGAATTATGCGTTATTCCCTCACATGACGGTTTATGATAATATCGCCTTCCCCCTTAAGATGAGGAAATACAATAAAACCTTGATTTCAGAACGAGTTAGGGCGGTCCTCGAAAAGGTAAAGTTGCCTGGGTTTGAAAGGCGCTATCCAAAGCAATTAAGCGGCGGCCAGCAACAAAGAGTTGCTCTCGCCAGGGCTTTGGTCTTTGACCCCCCAGTACTCCTGATGGATGAACCCTTAGGTGCGTTAGACAAGAAGCTTAGGGAATATATGCAGATTGAGATCAAAAACATTCAGAGAGATTTAAAAATCACCACGGTATATGTCACCCACGACCAGGCAGAAGCCTTAACCATGTCGAATAGGATTGCCGTTTTTAATGAAGGAAGGGTCGAGCAGATTGGGCCTCCTGAAGAAATTTATGATCGCCCAGCCAACAAATTCGTGGCAGATTTTATTGGTGAAACTAATTTTTTAGAAGGAAGCATTACAGGAACGGCGGATAACGGATATCACTTCAAGAGTGTGGGAGGGTGCGAATTTCTTCTGGCAAAAAAAGATATACCGATAGGGAGCAAGGTTACGATAGCCATCCGACCTGAAAAAATTGCTGTGTTAACAGAGAGAGTTCGGGGATTCAACCATTTGGAAGGAATAGTAGAAGAGGTAATATACGTAGGGGAAACACGGAGATATCGGATCAGACTCAACGACAACGAATCGATATTTGTGAAACAACAAACGTATTTTGAGACTCGATCCGTAAAGAGATCAGACAGAGTTTTGATTGGCTGGCCGATTCATGGAACGCAGATCTTGTGAGGGGAGGTGATTATTGAGGATTTTAAAATCATTTCTATTTTTAGAAATATTAATAAGGAGGAAAAATATGAGAAAGAGATTGGCATTGATGATTTTAATTTTGGCAGGGTTTGTCTTCTTGGGAGGAACCTACTGCATGGCTCAAGAAAAGAAGCTTGTTTTGCTCAGTTGGGGTGGTGTTTGGGAAGAAGGAATTAGAAAAGCGTTTGGGGATCCCTTTGAGAAGGAGACAGGTATCAAAGTGCTCTACACCGGGCCTTACGATTTAGGAAAACTAAAGGCAATGGTAGAAGCCGGTAGAACCGAATGGGATGTTGGCCAACCAGGAATGGGATGGCTTGTTCAGGCAGAATATGCAAATTTGTTGGAACCCATCGACTATACGGTTGTAAAAAAAGACCAGTTGGACCCTGGATCAGTCCACAAATATGGCGCGGGAGGAGAGTATGAGGCCATTGCAATTGGTTATCGAACAGCTAAGTACGGCAAGAATCCTCCAAAAGGCTGGAAAGACTTCTGGGATACAAAGGCATTTCCTGGCCCACGTTGTCTGCCGAAAAGGCCTGATTACACAATGGAAATCGCACTCTTAGCCGACGGGGTCGATCCCGCGAAGTTATACCCTTTGGACATTGATCGAGCTTTCAGAAGTTTAGATCGTATTAAGCCAAATGTTCCAGTCTGGTGGACGGTTGGAACCCAATCCCAATCGGTTCTCAAGGATGGGGAAGTCGACATGGTGGCAACTTATAACGGACGAATTATCGATCTGAAACTGAAGGGGGTAGCCGCAGATATTTCATGGGACCAAGCTCTTTACTACCAATCTGCGTGGTGTGTTTTTAAAGGAACTCCAAACAAAGCGGATGCGATGAGGTTCATTGAGTTCACCAATCGGCCTGAGAATCAGGCCATCATGTCAAAGCATATCTTCTACGGACCAACAAATCCGAAGGCATTTAACTACATTGATAAGGAGACGGCCAAGTTCCTGCCAAGTTACTCTGAGAATTTCAAGAAGTGTGTGAAACTCGATTATGATTACTGGCGTCCCAACCGGGAAAAGGTGTTAGAGCAGATGGTTCAGTGGTTAATGAAGTAGAAACTCAATGAAGGGAAGGTATTCTCTCGTAAATCGAGGAACATCTTCCCTTCCCGCAACTTCAGTCTAGGGCTCTCATGCAACAATCTTCAAAAGCAAAAGGGATTTATCTCATCTACCCCTTGATGCTTTTCCTCATTGTATTTTTCGTTTATCCCCTATTTCTGGGGTTGATTCGAAGTTTTTTTGATCCCCATTTTACGTTGATCCATTATATTCATTTTTTCAAAGTGCCGATCTACGTTCTTGTTATTATAAATACTTTTAAGATTGCAACGACTGTAACAGTTTTCTGTCTTCTGCTGGGTTATCCCTTTGCGTACCTTCTCTCCTCCGTTTCACCCAAGATGAGCAATCGTCTAATGATCATTGTCCTGATCCCCTTCTGGGTGAGCCTTTTAGTGAGGACTTATGCTTGGATGGTGCTCTTGGGAAGGGAGGGGGTGATCAACTCGATTCTAATAGGTCTCGGCCTGACGACTTCACCGATTAAGCTCATTTATAATGCAATAGGGGTTAACATAGGAATGGTTCATATCTTGCTGCCCTACATGATTCTCAATCTGTATAGCGTTATGAAAGGAATTGATCGAAATCTTCTCAAAGCGTCTGAAAACCTTGGGGCTAATCGGTTGCAAACCTTTTTTCGGGTTTTTTTCCCGCTCAGCTTGCCTGGGGTTGCTGGAGGATGTTTATTCGTCTTCATCATGGCTATCGGATTCTTCATTACGCCGGCTCTTTTGGGAGGAACAAGGGATATCATGATTTCTCAATTGATCGAGTCCCATGTGACAACGCTTTTAAACTGGGGTTTTGCTTTTTGTGCTTCCTTCATTCTGCTGGCTATCACTCTTTTGATTCTATTGATCTATAACAGGTTTCTTGGGCTGGATAAACTTTGGGGTGGGGTATGAAAATTGAGAACGTGAAAGGGCGAAAGAAAGATATTTGGACAACGGTCTTATACATCGTTTGTGGCCTCATCGCTTTTTTCCTGATGTTACCGGTTTTTATCGTGATTCCCATGTCTTTCAGTTCGGCTACTTTTCTTCAATTCCCTCCCCCTGGTTTATCTCTTCAGTGGTACCAGAGATATTTCTTCGACTCCGCGTGGACTCGGCCAACATGGATCAGCTTGCAGGTTGCCACTGCTACCATGCTTTTTTCTACCCTTCTTGGCGTGCTCGCTTCGTTTCCTTTAGTCAGGCATAAGTTCAAGTTTAAAAGCCCTGTGAATACCTTTATTGTCTCACCTATTATCATCCCGGTCATCGTTATTTCTGTGGTTCTTTACGGACTTTTCTCGAAGATGGGCTTCGTGGGAACGAGACTGGGATTGGTGCTCGGGCATAGCTTGCTCGCGATCCCCTTTGTCGTCATTACAATGTCGGCTGCCCTCAAAGGGTTCGACGTTTCCTTGGAGAAGGCGGCGATGAGTTTAGGTGCCTCTCGTCTACAAACTTTCTTCAAAATAACTTTTCCCCTCATTCAACCTGGCATCATCTCTGGTGCTCTCTTCGCTTTTATCATCTCATTTGACGAAATCGTGATTTCTATGTTCATCTGCGGCCTTTCCTCGGTGACACTTCCGGTGAAGATGTGGGAGGGAATTCGCTTAGAGATCAATCCCGTCATTGCTGCAGTCTCAACCATGCTGATCAGCCTCTCGGTTATCCTCTTAAGCTTGGTCGAATACCTGAGAAGCAGAGCCGAAAAAATTAGAGGATCCTCTTAGTGTTATAGAAGAAAGAACTTACGGTAGAAATACCACCTTTGAGGCCGAGAAATCATTCGAGCTTTAAACAGCAGCGTAATGAAATGAATCAAATCTTGTACTTCGTGTATATTATTCGACGCGTTGAGTGAGAGAGATTGAAAGGATTGATACTTAGCTTAGCAAATAAGAGGTTGGGAATGAAAATCAAGAATAAAGAAAAACTGCTTTCTCTTGGGGATGCGCTCTCGCGGCGAGTTGTATTAGAGACCATGGAGGCTTCCCTACAATCCTTAGATTCATATCATGTCATAAAGAATTGTTTGCGGTATGAAGGGGGGATACTGCGGATAGGAAACCGTGAATGGGATTTGAGCCTCAAACGGCGCCTTTTTGTCGTGGGGGCGGGAAAAGCAGGCAATTCGATGGCCAAAGCGGTTGAAGATACATTGGGAGATCGAATCAGTGAGGGCCTGGTCATCGTTAAACAGATGGATGAAGAGGATAAGCTGCATCGAATCGAAATAGCAGAAGGAGGTCACCCTTTCCCGAATGAAAAAGGCCTATTGGCGAGCAGGCGAATTCTGGATATGGTGGACCAAGCAACGTCAGGTGACCTATTCATTAGTGTCATCAGTGGGGGTAGTTCATCTTTAATGAGTTGTGCCCTTTCAGGAATTACGTTAGAAGATGAAAGAAAGTTGACTGAGGAACTTCTCAAAAGCAGCGCTCGTATCATCGAAATGAATGCTGTTCGGCGGCATATCTCTGCCATCACGGGGGGTCGGTTAGCACAAAGAATTGATTCAAAAGGGGCTGAAATGATTAATTTGATTGTCTACGATGTGGTAGGGGAGAAGCCCACTACCGATCCGACAAAACTCGTTCAATTTTATGGGACACCTGTTGCCCCTGATACGACCACTCTCCAGGACGCACGCAATGTGATCGAAAAATACAATCTCGCTGCTCGAATTCCACGATCTATTGTTGAGTACCTTAAAAAGGATGACCCAGCCAAAGAAACCCCAAAGGTGCTTGGCCATCGCATCCATCATTTTGTTTTGCAAAGACCGGCGGATGCCTGTGAGGCAGCGAAGAGGGCTGCGGAAGAGGGAGGCGTTCCTGGGTACGTTCTGACAACACTCCTTGAAGGTGAGAGCTCGCAAGCAGGTACATTTCTCGCCTGCGTGGCCAAAGAAATAGCATTAAATAATCGTCCTATTCCGCCTCCTTGTGTCCTGATCGCGGGTGGAGAAACGACCACCCGTATAGATGGTCCGTCCGGATTAGGGGGCCCTTCTCAAGAGCTCGCTCTCAGTTTTTCTCTGGAAATTGCTGGTCTGAAGGGGTTCGCCATAGGGGCAGTCGATACAGATGGCACGGACGGCCCTACTGACATTGCCGGAGGGATTACGGATGGGACAACTGTGGAGCGTGCTCGACTGAAAGGACTCAATGTGTACGCTTGTTTGAGAGCACACGACAGCTATCATGGGTTCAAGATTCTTGGTGATGAAATCATTACTGGCAATACCGGTACAAATCTTTGCGACTTGAATGTGATCTACATTTCAAAAGAATCGTAGAGGAGCTTGAGATCTTATGGAAGGAAGAAGTGAAGGAGCCAAAATATCTGCGATAAAGGCCCGAGAAATACTGGACAGCAAGGGGCGTCCGATGGTTGAAGTGGATGTCTGGACTGCCAATGGTTCTCTGGGCAGAGGTTCTTCCCCATGTGGTACCTCTGTGGGGAGGCACGAAGCTTTTGTATTACGAGATGGCGGGAAGCGCTTCGGTGGACTCGGTGTTAAGAAAGCGGTGCAAAATGTGACCGAAGTGATCAGCAAAGCCTTGATCGGCAGAAATGTTAATGATCAGCGTACGATTGACAAGCTGATGATAGAACTGGATGGGACGCCGGATAAGTCTCATTTAGGCGTAAATGCTATCTACAGCGTTTCTATTGCGGTGGCACGGGCAGCCGCCCATTCTTTAGGATTGTCCCTTTATCGTTATCTCGGGGGAGCCGGAGTCCATTCCCTGCCGGTACCGATGTTTAATATGATCAATGGTGGGCCTTACTCTGATACCAAGGTTGAATTCCAGGAATTTTCCATGATACCCACAGGTGCAGAGAGCTATTTAGAGGCCTTAAGAATGGGTGTAGAAGTTTTTTCGCAGGTTCCTAAAAAAATAGAAGAGCGGTATGGCCGTCAATATGTTCACGCTGGTCATTCAGGCGGGTACGCTGCGCCAGTGAATGAACCAGCCCAGCTCTTTGAGATCTTGATGGAAGCAGCGGAAGCTGCTGGTTATGGGAATATGTTTACTTTTCATCTGGATTGTGCAGCGAGTCATTTCTATGACAGGACACATGGGTTTTATCATTTTAGGGGAAAAGAGGTGAGCAGGGAGGAAATGATTCAGTTTCTTCACGGCTTAGCTCGTTCCTACCCTCTTTTTATGATAGAAGACCCCCTTGACGAAGATGACTTCGAGGGATACGCGGAAATTACGAAGGGACTCAGTATTTTTGTTGCGGGAGACGACTTGTTTGTAACGAATATGGAGCGGCTAAAGAAAGGGATTAGCCTTGGAGCAGCCAATGCGATGGTATTCAAACCGAATATGACCGGAACCCTATCAGAGGCATTGGATACCGTCGATTATGCTAAAGCGCACGGTTATTCCATTGTTCCGTCAAGTCGGGTTGGCGGCAGTATTGACGATCCAATCCCCGATATCGCTGTGGCCATCAGTGCTCCTTTAGTGAAGTTTGGCGCTCCGAGAACGGGCGAGAGGACGAATTATCAAAATCGTCTATTACGAATCGAAGAAGAACTTGGAGAATCCGCTCAATTTTTCTCATTGAGAACCTTAAAAAGATAAGTCATCAATGAACGATAGAAAACGCGTAGAGTTCAGGAAGACTACATTTTCCAGGTTTTCTATGATGGCCGATGTTAATCGTTGTTAGTTTCCCGTGTGATGAAGTGAATAGATTCAACGGAGGAGTGAGTTGGAAATAAAGATTCCATACCGGGGTGCTTATCTAGAGGTTGACGTCCCTTTGCCGAAAGAGAACATTAGGGTATTGAAGAGTAAAGATCCCTCACCCACAAAAGATGTAGAAGAGATCGTTCGGATTGCGTTGGCGAAGCCAATTGGAAAGAATAGGCTTTCAGAAATGGTTCGTTCAGGAGATAAAGTAGCTTTGATGTTTGACGACTGGACAAGGCCGACTCCGGTATCAAAAATAGTGCCGATCGTTTTAGAAGAGCTGAAAAATGGGGGGATAAGAGATGAAGATATTGTTTTAGTCTGCGGCAACGGTATGCATGCCCCTGATTATATGGCGGAAGAGAGGTTAATTCAAAAACTGGGTAAGGCTGTCTTTTGTAAGTATAAAGTTGTTTCACACAATGCCTATGATCATGAGGAGTTAAAGTTTATAGGGGTGACTGAGAGTTTGGGGACGCCGCTTTTTATTAACAAATATGTAGCTGAATCAGACGTTAAGGTCTCTATAGGGAGAATTGCTCCGCATGGAGATGTAGGTTATTCTGGCGGATCAAAGATGATTATGCCGGGTGTCGCATCTATTTGGACCATCATACACAACCACTCAGGGTCCATTCCACACTCTGGTATCCTGGGAAATAGTTTAAGAAAAGATATCGACGAGTGTGGAAGGATGGCCGGCCTCGATTTTATTGTCAATGTTGTTCATAATAGTGACGAGGAAGTGGTACAGGCTTTTGCAGGTGACCCTTTTGAAGCCCATTATCGAGGCGTTGAATTTGGCGATAAAGAAGTTTGGGGTTCAAAAATTGCGGAGACTGCGGAAATTGTCATCACGTCCCCAGGTTTAAAAAAGGATGGGTTCTTCCTGTCTTCTATGAAATGTCTTGGGGTAGCGGTCCGGTGTCTCAAGGATGGTGGTACGATCATTGTCGTCGCGTCATGTATGGGGGGTTGGTCTGAAGAGGTATATCTGGAGTCTGGTTGGCGTGTTACAAAAGACTTGTTAGAATACGGTTACCCAGAGTTGTTAAGACTTTTGACATCCAGGGTATGGCATGAACCACATCGGCAATTTCAAGCCTTAGTCTATTATGCCCAACACATCGTGAAGACATGCATCGATAAGCATGTGGTTCTCGTAGGATCGAAAGGTTTTAGTAAAGAGGATGCTCAAAAAATTAATATGAATTTTGAGGAATCCATTGATGATGCATTGAGGGGCGCCATAAAAAAATATGGTCCAAAAGCAAAGATAATCGTCGTACCGAACTCTTTTACTTTGCCACTTAAACGCTTTCTTAGAGCCAAATGAATGGGAGTTACTCAAAAAACACACGGTTGAGAATACCGTAATAAAAAAATGATTTCAGGATAGTCATTTCGAGGCGATCATTGAGTCTGACTTTTTTGTTCTCCTATTAATATCAGCGCCAAGAGTGCAGCGGTCAGGGCCATTACTGCACCAAGAGAGAAGGCCCATTGAATCCCTTCGGTCCTCAGCTCCTTGGCCCCTCTCATTTATTTTCATAGATCTTCAGAATTTCATCACGAGGGAAAGGATGAAGCTCTTTTCTGCCCTTTTCACCCATTGCGAGAACCCTGGGCCGCCCCTTTTTCACCTTACCGATCACTTGCAGGGGGATGGAGGTTCTCCTGAAGGATTTTTGAAGGGTTGAGAGATCTGACGGTGAGGCAGTCATGAGCAATGCCCCTGAGGCAATCACACCGAGAGGATTCAGTCCATATTCCTGGCAGAGGATTCGGGATTCCTCATAGATATGAATTTTCCCCAAATCGACCTCTATCTCTTTTCCGGAGGCCAATGCCATCTCAACGATCCCATTGATCAGTCCACCCTCTGTAGGGTCGTGCATCGAATGAACATTAACAGCATCACTTGCGATTCGTGCTGCTGTTAGCACCTCAATTCCTGGATTGTGAATAAACGCTTTTGCTTTCTCGATGATTGAGCGGGGAACACCCTCTGCCAAAAGTTCAGATTCCTTCTCTCTCGCTATGATCGATGTCCCCTCAATAGGGACTCCTTTGGCCAGAAGCATGAGATCTCCTGCTCTTGCACCAGCCGTCCTAACCACCCTGTCCTTTTTAACCTCTCCGATCATATGACCGGAAAGAATGACTTTCTCAATCCCAGGAGTGATCTCCGTATGACCTCCGATAAAGGAGATTTTAAACCGATGACAGGCATCGTGGATCTGGCTGAAAACTCTTCCGATAGTTCTCTTATCCGATCCCCCTTCTGGAAAGAGGAGGGTAGCCAAAAACCATTTTGGAATTGCTCCCCTCGTTGCAATGTCATTCATATTGACCACCACTCCATAATATCCGATCTCATCGGTTGTAAAGGTAATGGGGTCTGAGGTGACGACCCAATAATGATCTGCTCCTTCCCCCAAATCGATGACTGCTGCGTCTTCACCGATCTTTGGACCGATAATCACCCGAGGGTCGAGGATCGTGTATTTGTCTAACAGTCTTTTTAGAATATCGATGTCTAATTTTCCTGTTTTCATGGTTTGGAATTAAAGCAGATTTTATGGAGTGGTGCAAGCCCTTATTAAAAGGATCAGAAATGCAGAGAGAAATTTTAAAAGCCCTGGGAGAATTCTCCCAGGGCCTATGATTTATGCAGACTGGTCAGGAGGTGGTGTTCCCGGTGGTGTAGGCAGTGTCAATGGCCATCTCAACCAGAAAGCATTGTGGGCGATGAGGGCAGGGGCGACGATACAAAGATTGAGATAGATGATGAGAATGTTCACATCGGCAGGGAGTTTCGCTGCGGCTATGGCGTTGGCTGCAGAGCAAAGGAGCCACCTTAAGATGATAATCCAGATAGCGATGATGATGCACTGGAAAATGAATGCCAAAATCGCCCTGTTAAAGTGAGTATATTTAGTAACTCCCCAGAACTGTAAATGCCAAGAGTGAACCAAGGACCAAAATATGAGGGATGAGCCCAAAGCAGCAAATGAGAAGGATGGGCTAATACCCAGGGCCAAAGTCCCACTCCAGAAAATGTAAGCTAAAATATGTGCAAGAATAGTCTGACCAATGGCTGCGCCAGGGTGACCCGATTTGCCAAAGGGCCATCCTTGGGTGGTGAAGACAGGACTGAAGACGAAGAACCAGGCAATGGCCCAGACGAGAAATCCTGTTAGCCATTCGACATCAAGGGGGCCCTTATGATTTATTGGAGTATTAGCAAGAGGAGGTATTTTATCGAGGTTGGTTAAAAGGTTCCAGATGAGGATGGAAACGACCATTACAATAATAAAACTGATCGCCATTGTTCCCCATGGGTGAAGTTTTCCTTTAAAAGGCCATCCTCCCCAAACCACTCCATAAAGGAGGGTAGCCCAGAACCCAATCACTCCAAACCAAAGATAAAGTGGGCCTATGGGCCATCCGGGATAGATGAACCTCATAAAGAGCAACATGGCAAATGTAAAGATAGCCCAGAGCACTGTCATCCCAATTCCTGGAATGAGACGGGATTTGGCAGGGGTCCAATTTCCCCTTGGAGGTGCCCATGGCCAATTATCACCCAAAAGCACCAAATGGCCGAGGGCGATGAGCATAATGAGTGTTGCGGGGATGATTTTCAGGACAATAGATACTGGAGAGATGCAGTATACGAATATGAGGAGCCCGACGATTGTGAAAACGATGAATGGAATCAATCCTCCCCATCTTCCTGTGGGGCCGATACCGATCTTTTCTGGCGGTTTTTCATTTCCCATAGAAGTCACCTCCTTCTGTCGCGAGAAGATTTAGTCTCCCCGACATTTAGAAATTGTTTTATTTCTCTTTCATCAACTGCCAATTGATTATTTCTTATAATCCTCTTTCGAGGTGATGGATGATTGGACTTCCCGATTCAGTGGATTAGGGACCAAATTTTATACCCATCAAAGCCTTTTCCATCAACAAGTCATAGGCGCTTTTTCTTCCGAGGATGGGTTCTTTTTTCTGCTGGCTCCACACGGTTTCCGGTCGGCTCTGCACCATGTATATATTAAAAGGGAAAGGTTTTTGCTTGTCGATGGCCCATTCGATGTCCTGAGGACACCCGTAATATTCTTCAACCCTTTTTGCGTACCTTGCCAGCTCAAGGATTTCTTGATCTTCGACGCATGGGATCTCCCGCCGTTCGGGAGGAGTGTCCGCATGGATGACTCCCCTTCTCATAGGATCGTAGATACATTCACATTCTTTCAGCGAGACCCTTCTATCTATCTCCTTGGTCACCTTATCCACAACAAACTTATCTGGATTCACTTGCCCTGAAACGACTGTCTCTCCAAGTCCCCAATTTCCTTCAATCACCACCTTCGATGGGTCTCCATTGAGTGGATCCAGGGTGAACATCACTCCTGCTGCTTTGGCATCGACGAGTTTCTGGACGCCGACGCTGATTAACACCTTCTCATGAGGGAACCCCATTTTAATCCGATAAGAAATCGCCCGGGACGTGAACAGACTCGACATACATAATTTGATTTTTTTCAGAACTTCCTCAGCACCTCTCACCCACAGAAAGGTATCTTGCTGTCCGGCGAAACTTGCTCCAGGCAGGTCTTCTGCTGTGGCGCTGGAACGGACTGCAACGGGCAGATCAGGAGCATCGAATACTTGAGCTAGAGCTTGATAGTTAGAACATACGTCCTCTTCTATCCTCTTCGGCATCGCCGTGGAGGCCACCAATTCGCGGATCGCCTTGCTTGCATTCTCCAAAGATGCGACATCCTGGAGGTTGCTTCGGGAAAGAATCTCTTGGATTTTATCCTGTACGCCACCACTTAGAAACTCAAGATAAGCCTCTGTCGTGACAGAAAAACCGGGTGGAACCGGGATGTCGGCTTTGATCAACTCACCAAGGCTGGCATTCTTACCTCCTACGAGGCCAATAGCCTCTTTCCCGGCTTTATCAAACCAAAGTGTATAAGGCATGACAAACCCCAATTGTAGAATGCGGATTGCGGAATGCGGAATTCAATTTTTAGAAAATTCCGCATTCCACATTCTAAATTCCGCGATTCCTATGCCCGCTTCAGTATCGTTACGATCCCTGTATTACCGTCCACCTTTACCGTATCACCCGTTTTGAGCACAGTAGTAGCTATTCCTGTGCCGGTGACCGATGGAACTCCATACTCCCTGCATACAATCGCAGCATGACTGGTTAAGCCACCGATGTCTGTAATGGACGCTTTTATTTTGGTAAAGATTGGAGCCCAGGCCGGGTTTGTCGTTGGGCAAACAAGGATTTCACCCTGTTCGATCTTGGTAATTTCTTCAAGATGTTTGACAACCCTTACCTTTCCTTCGACGACCCCTGCAGATGAAGCGAATCCTTTCAGTTCGGTCACCTCTGTTGGAACAACGGCCATCCCTTTTAGCCAATCTTGAACTTTCTCCGTTGTAACTCCCCAGAGCATCACCGTAAAGGGTTCTGAAACCTCTTCAGGCGGAGTTCCAAGGGCTGGGATCGGATTCCACTTCTTTGCAGCTTCCAATATCTTCTTTCTCTTTTCTGCTTTGGCCTGCCAGTATTGAGACCTTGAAGGTACACCTTCACCCAGTGCCCATGTTGTTGCCATATCTTCAATGAGATAGGGCACTTCAAATCGGTTGAAGAGATAGATATCGTCCGCACCCTTCAGCAACCCTTGTTTGACAAATAGACGGCCGAATTCTCTGACCTTTTCAAACCATATCGTATGGAACCAATGTTCCACCCAGAAGAGATGGTCCTCTGCATATTTATAGATCGTCCGGACGGCTTTATAGGTATCATTAAAAGATTTTCTATCCTCGTCAGTCTTGATGAGCTTTTGGTATTCTTCAGCCAGTTCTGCCCTCGCTTTGTCAATACTCGGTACATCTCTCTCGATCTTTTCTCCTTTTTCAATTCTTTCAATATCTCCCTTGAGATATCCGAAAGGAATTTCCAGCTTTGTCGTCCAGCTCCCTTCATAATGGAACCATCCACTCCCGCAGGAGACAAAGAACCATGGGTCTTTCGATTTTTCATATTCTACCAACCAGTCATTTCCTTCGGCAGTCTTCCTCAATGACTCAATCTTCTTATCAGCAGGCACATCACTTTTCAGGATCTTTGAAACGGCTGGCACGGCAGCTGCCAGGCGGGCGAGTCTACATAGTTCTTCTTCTGGTCGAAACATCTGGACATAGGCACCCGCTACGAGTTTTCCGATAGTGCTTTCACTGAGTCCGGGGAAGAGCTTCCGACAAATGTCTGCAAACAGCAGATAGGCAAGATAGGCCAGGTTGAGGTATTGAAAATGGTATTGCCATCCCTTGATCATCAAATCGACGAGTCTATCCCATGCATCAATCACATCGAAAGAAGTATAAAAGCCCCTTGGCTCTGGAAATACCGTATCATCGGGCTCAAACTTTGGGAATTCTCCCGGGACTTTTATGTTGGCCATCTCCTCACCCAGGGCCTTGAACTTCTTCAGCCACATTCCCCAGAGTTCATCATAATGGTCAAAAACATAGAACACACGTTTCTGGAAAAGACCGGCTTTCTCTCCAATGATCTCTGGTGGAGGTGGGGCCACAGGAGTGATGTACATGTAGCAACCAACCATCCTTTGAGCAATTCCCTGAGCTGGCGGGATACAAAAGACCCTTGTCGTGTATTGAGAAAGGGAAATTTGCCATGCCTCATGAAATATCAGGTCGAGTGGATACATTGCCTCCGGGGCATGGATTTTGTCATGAAACCAAAAGTGCTTCTCTTCCCAATCTTTTCTGTCTTTGCTAAACATATACATGGGTGGGTACATTTCCTCCCACCCCTCCAACTCTTTTGGATATTCCACCTCCAACGGCATTGGAAAACCTTTTTTCTCTGCCATTATTACACCTCCTTTCTTTTTTTACAGAACTCCAAACAGATAACACCCTTGCCACAAAATTCCCTTTTAAAAATAGAAACTTATATCGTCACCTCCTCTTCTTTGAAATGGTCCCTTCTCGGGTTATTCCTAAAAGAGATGTCTGTTCTTTTTCCCTTAAAATTCTTACGTTGAGCTTTTTAAATGGAAGGAATGAATATATTTTAATTAGCCGTTTTTAAAAACCTACCCGTCCAATTATCTTTTTCTAAAGGGGTCTTGTCAAGCTTTTTTTTGAGAGCTCTGAAAAACCCCTTTTCTGTCACCCTGAACTCGTTTCAGGGTCTGGTAACTCTTTTATTTTATTAGATGCTGAACCAATACTGAATCAAGTTCAGCACAAGGTTCAGAAGCATGACATTTCGGCCTACTTTGCGACTTTTTCAGAGCTCTCTTTTTTGAAACTCCTCAGGGCTTAAGGATAAATTTGACTTGGGGGGCGTCTTTCTCAATCTTCATTCCCACAGAAGATGAGCAGTAGGCACAGAGATATTCGTACTCATCCCCTTCCGGCAAGACCAAAAGTAATTTTTTTCTCACCGGCACAGCAGCCTTACATCTGGGACAATACAAAGAGGTTGCTTCGAACTGCTCAAAAGAGGGTTTCCGCATCAGTCCAATTATAAAAAAAAATGGATCAGTAAACAATAGGTTCTCACTTTGCCTCCCCAAGGGGGTATCCCCAATTCCGTGAAATTAGCATAGGAAGACAGATCGGACTTCGAACGTTTTAGAAATGCGGAAAGATGCTGACCCTCCCCAAAATTCAATTGAAACGGAAAGTAGGAAGGTGTTATAAGACAGAGTGAGTTGAAGGGGAAAAATAAGGGTGATGAAAGGGAAGGTATATTTTTGTTGTCTTTTTGTGAGCCTCTTCCTTTTGGGCCTTCATTTTTCAACTGAGGCAGGGGAGGATGATCTCCTTTTAAAAATAGGGATTAAACCGATAAAGGGGGGAAAAAAGGCTCCTGATTTTTGTTTGAAAAACCTAAATGGTAAAAATGTTGAGTTTAAAAATTTTAGAGGGAAGGTCATTTTTCTCAACTTCTGGGCAACTTGGTGTGGCCCCTGCAAGGAAGAGATGTCCTCCATGGAGGCTCTGTATCAGGATTTTAAAAAAAAAGATTTTACCTTTCTGAGCATTTCTGTTGATTATGAGGGGTTAAAACCAGTAAAGGAATATATTGAAAAAAATAAATATACTTTTCCTGTTTTAATTGATCCAAAATGTGGGGTACTTGACCTTTATGAAGTAAAAGGGATCCCAACCACCTTCATTATTGACAAGAATGGGAGAATGATAGGAAAGTCAATTGGACCCAAGAATTGGAAGAGTCAAGAAATTATATCCCTCCTCAATCTGCTCATTGGAACAAAGATCAAATAAATTCCCCCCCTGATTCAAATCCACCAAATGGCAAGAGACCTCAAAAAAGTCCAGATAATTTCTAAAGTAGAATTGCTCAACTTTGGCGAAATTTAAAGAGTCGGGCAGGTCTGAGAATTATAAATAATCCATTAAACTCGAGAGCTTATTTTACAATCTTGGAGGGTCCATGTGATTATTAAATTTTTCACAATCTTTGATTGACTTTTTAATTTTGGCCATTTATAATCAACACGCAAAAAATCAAAAAGGATGAGGAGATTTGATATGGGAATTAGGATTGACCCAAAGATATGTATTTCTTGTATGGCCTGTGAACTGGCTTGCGGGTACCATAGGGATGATGGTTTTGCTCTCCTTTCGGCCTGTATTATGGTCACCCGGGGGAGGGAGAAAAAGGATTATTTTGCTGTGGTCGTGAAGGAAGAAGAAAATCTGGTGATTGCCAGGCCAGAGGGATTGGAAATTCGGAGAATCGGTGCTGTGGGGGAGGAAGCAGGAGCTGACCAAAGCAAAGGGGATGCCTCCGCAAAACCACTCCTGCTCAGAGAACCCTGTGATCTATGCAGCGATCGGGAAAATGGACCTCTATGCATACAGTTCTGTCCTGTGAATGCCATCTCCATGGACTGATTAAGGAGATTTCTGAAAAAACGTGGAAATCTCAACCTGACAGTTGCAAAACGGACACGGGCAAACCGCCCTTCAAGGCTTCGGAAGGCGGTTGTTTTGAGAATTTAAGGGTATCGGAGGACATCACCCCAAGTGAATTCCAGCAGGGGAAGGGGACGAGAGTGCCGATTCGGCCAAAGGTTCGCCTCGAAGCCTCTCCGAACGGCTTGCCCATGTCCATATCGTCAAAAGTTTATGCAACGTTAAGGTCAATCTGTATGATCATCTTTGAAATCTGCGTCAACAAGAGGGCTCCAGGGCTCTCTAAAGGAGAAATGAGATATGGAATATTTATCAACAAATAAAATAGGAATTATTGATTTGGCCACTTCTAAAATCACCGACCAGGAACTGGATGAAGATTTGGTGAAAGAGAAGATAAGTGGAGCAGGGGTCACGATGGCTCTCTATGAGAAATTTAAGGATGAGGATCCAATTGTATTGGGAACAGGATTATTGACGGGCACCCTCGTTCCTGCATCGGCGTTAGGCGTGATCACGGCAAAAAGCCCTTTAACCGGTAAGGTTTGCCATGCTCCAATTACCCTTTATGCTGGGATGGAATTAAAATATTCTGGGTTTGATTACATTGTTATCAAGGGGAATTCCCCCAAACCTGTCTATCTATGGATTCATGATGGTGTGGCGGATATTAACGATGCCAAAGAGGTTTGGGGAAAGGATGTTTGGACTTCCACCGACACAGTACGTGACGTGATGGGGGATCAGCTTATTCAAGTTTTGACCATTGGGAAAGCTGGGGAATCTGAATCCGATTTTGCTCAGGTTTGTATTAACTATTGGGCGAGCGGAGACCGGTGGGGATTTGGTAAAGTATTCGGCCAGAAGAGGCTGAAACTCGTTGCCTTAAGAGGGATGAGTCTTTTGGAAGTTTCGGATGCTGAAGGTTTTGTGAAGCAATGTAAAGAGCTGCTCGCCGTTGTGAAAAAGGGCCCTTTTGCAGATAAAAAGGGGATTGAAGAAATCCCGACGGCTATTGGAGAAGAGGATATCCGAAAATGGCTTGCCCCTCTTGTTCACAGACATCAATCTTGTTTCAACACCCCTTATCCCACCAATACCTTCGTCTTTCTTGATGAAGACCCTAACCTTTTAAAAGAGAGTGAAAAGAAAGAACCTGGTTTTTTGATCACGGATGTCTATGGTTTGCTGGGATTTAAAAAATTGGGTTTATCTGCTGCCGAAGCCTGTGCTTTGCTGAGAGAATGTGCAAGATATGGGATTGATGCCGTCGCCGTTTCGGAGTTGAACCAGAAAGCAGGCAGAAAGAAACCCGATGAGATTAAAAAGTCCTTTTCTGGATTGAGAGGGGCTTTGGAGAGTGTGGGGAAAGGAAAGTTTAGCCCTTGGTGTCCAAATTTTGGTCTCCCTGCTAATGAATGGGAGAGAAAACAAGCCGTGGCCTATATTTTCGGGATCCACCCTATCTTTGCCCTCATGTCTCCTGAATTGAGTGAAGAGAAATTGATTGAATTGGCTAATCTCGGGACCGGGTTAGGATTGGCTTCAGGGACCTTGGACAAGGTGATTGCTGACATTTCAAAGTGATTCTTCATGGTGACTCGTCATCCCTCGAAGCATGAAAATCCCCCTTGGTCCCCCTTTTTCTAAGGGGGATATTATTCCTCCCTTTGGCAAAGGGAGGTTAGGAGGGATTTAGCAAAGCTATCTTCTATGCGATCTTTTAGCCTTTAAAAATTGAACCATGTCTCTTATCTCAAATCATGATCTTCTTCCATATTCCCCTCCCATAGGCATCTATACAGGTAGCGGTGCCTCCCACTCATGGCTCTGGTTCGTTGAAATCCTTGACCGAATGGGTTTTTATGACGTCCATTTTGTAGACGAGAGAGATATCCTATCAAAC